>MDTE01033060.1_pt1 | contig 21246 bp, 23 predicted proteins | sample 811231 | NCBI WGS metagenome assembly MDTE01 (sample SAMN05326651, study PRJNA326480) | marine metagenome | isolation source: seawater | place: Indian Ocean: Red Sea | collected 2010
ACAAAATATTTCCCTTCGATATTCTTTTGCTCACCAGAGGAGGTGGATCTCTGGAGGACCTTTGGCCCTTCAGCTCCGAGATGGTCGCCCGAACAATAGCGGAGATAGATGTCCCCATCGTTTCAGCCATTGGTCACGAGACTGATACATCGATTGCAGATTTCGTAGCCGATCTACGAGCACCCACCCCGTCTGCCGCTGCAGAATTAATAAGCCCGGACCAACAAGAGTGGGCTTACAATCTAGATCGAATTCAAAAAACGCTGGCGCGAAGAATTTCAATTACCCTAAGAAACTATCTCGCTCAGATGAAGCATCTCGGAAAGAGATTACAGCATCCCCGCCAAAGGCTTCGAGAGCTTAATCAGCGAATAGATAATCTAGAGCTAAGACTCCTAAGTAAGTCAAGATTTGATGTAACAGCGCGACAAATTGAGAGTATCCAGGATGACTTGATGGATAAAATAAACATGAAAATTTCCGAACAAAATAATTGCTTGATAAATTTAATTCAAAGATTGCATACCTTGAGTCCTCTAGCAACACTCAAGCGTGGTTATTCGATTACTACTCATGGGGGAAAGAACGGAACCATAGTAAGAAATGCTACAAGTCTTAAAAAAAATGATGCCATAGATATCAGGCTCGGTTCTGGTATGATTTCTGCTGAAGTAAAGGATATCTATGATTCTTAGATTGACTTTACTAATACTGGTGGTGGCAGTGTATCCCTTACGGGGACTTGCAATGCCAGAGCATAGCTCAGTTCCCGGTGGGGTGGCGATAATCCCTATCGGTATATCAGAAAAAGTAACGTTTAATGGTAACCCCGTACTCACACTAAAAAATAGTAATGGTACTTTTGCTATAGTGGGAATCCCTCTATCTATTAAGCCAGGAAATCACGAGATCATTTCTGGAAAAAATAGCATGGCTTTTACAATAGAACAGTACGAGTATGAAACTCAGTATCTTACTTTTCAAAGTCAACGTCAGGTAAGCCCGCTTCCAGAAGACCTAAAAAGAGTGGCTTTAGAGAGAAAGGAAATGAACTCGGTGTTTCGGCGCTTTACGACTACCATGATACCTGACACAAATTTCATTGCACCCCTAAAAGGACCTCGCTCGAGCTCATTTGGTCTGCGTCGTGTTCTTAATGGTTTGCCGAGAAATCCACATAGCGGTATGGATATCGCCGCGCCTGAGGGTACACTAGTCTCAGCGCCAGCGAGGGGTATAGTTGCAGCGATAGGTAACTATTTCTTTAACGGCAATACGGTACTCATCGATCATGGTCACGGACTTATAACTATGTATTGTCATTTAAAGAATATTCACGTTGATATAAACGATCATTTGAATAAGGGTTCTATAATTGGATCAGTGGGTCAAACAGGACGAGTAACTGGCCCGCATCTGCACTGGGGCGTTAGTCTCAATAATTCACGAGTTGATCCTGAGTTGTTTCTATCCGATGACTAGGTCTTTAAGGATTGTATATCTTAACCTCTTCGTTTGCGGCGGCGTTCATTTTTCCTAACAAAATCCATTAAACGACGCTTGCGAGATACCTGACGACGGTTAAGTTGGTTTCTTTTTTCTTTAAAAGGATTATTTCCTGTTTTAAATTCCAATTGGATAGGTGTACCTTCAAGTTTTAATGCAACAATATAACGGCGTTTTAAATAACGCTTATAGGAATCTGGTACTGCATCTGTCTGATTACCATGCACGACAATCCTTGGAGGATTTGTCCCACCAAGATGGGCATAACGGAGTTTTATGCGACGTCCACGAACTAGTGGTGGCTGATGATCCGAAATCGCCTGCTGCAATATGGTGTTTAAATGTGAGGTTTTGATCCCTCGGGTAGCTGACTCGTATGCACGGTGCAAAGAACCATAAAGATCACCGACGCCTGATCCATGAAGAGCGGAAATAAAATGGATTTTAGCAAAGTCAATAAAGGTAAGCCGGCGTTCCAATTCTGAGCGAATATTGTGTCGTTCGTCTAATTTCAAACCATCCCACTTGTTCACCACGATCACGAGAGCTCGTCCAGCATCCAAAATGTGACCCAAAAGATGTAGGTCCTGCTCTACGACCCCATCTCGAGCATCAATCATCAAAATAACGACATTTGCGTCTACAATTGCATCCAATGTTTTGACTATAGAAAACTTTTCAACCCGTTCGACTACCTTACCCCGTCGCCGAATGCCCGCTGTATCTATAAACGTATAACTTTGAGTCCCTCGTTCAAAAGGAATATAAATAGTATCCCGGGTTGTACCTCCTGCATCAAAAACAACGACCCGCTCTTCTCCCAATAATTTATTTATTAGCGTCGACTTTCCTACATTGGGCCTGCCAACTAATGCAATCTTAATTCCAATTGCAGCTGTTTCCGGATTAACGTTCTCCGTCGAAAATACGGGATAACTAGCAATCCTCTGATTAATCAATTGAGTTATTCCTTGCCCGCTACTAGCCGATATAAAAATAGGATCTCCCAGACCCAATGCAAAGAACTCACTTCCAACGATAGCTGGATCTTGTCCATCTATTTTATTCACAACTGGCACTATCGGTACAGCTTGCAAACGTAACATCTCAGCGATTGTCTCATCACCCGCCAAGCGACCATCTCTAGCATCTAACACAAAGGCAATTAGGTCAGCTTCATTAATAGCCTGCATAACCTGATCGGCCATTGGTTTAGCGATACCCCCTTGTTCAGTCGTAAGTCCACCGGTATCTATGACCACATAATCAAAATCACCAATAACTCCTCGACCGTACTGACGATCACGAGTTAATCCAGAGAGACTGCCGACAATGGCATCTCTAGTCCGGGTTAAGCGATTAAAAAGTGTCGATTTACCTACATTGGGACGTCCAACGAGGGCAATAACTGGAGACATAGTTTTATACCTAGTAGATCTCGTAGGCTGAGAGAGTACCGTTGTTGGCTAATAAATAAATCCTACCGCCATCGCTGATAGGACCGACTGATAAGCCACTATTATCGATTTTTCTGCGACCAACAAACCTACCGTCGGACTGCGCTATGACATGCAAATACCCTTGAGAATCTCCCACGAGGAGAAAGCTACTCGACGATACAGGTACAGAAATAGATCTATTGGTAAGTGCATCGACTTCCCAAACTATCTTTCCGGTGACTGAGTCGTAAGCGCCAATTACACCGTCAGAGTGACTTACGTAAATATTTCCAAATCCCTCTCCTAAGCCGACTATACTAGACGCTTCTTTAGACCACTCCAAACTAAGAGTAGCCAAATCTACAGCAATTAGTCTACTTTGATAACCCACTGCATAGAGGCGCTGGCCAAGTAAGACCATGCGACCATCGACATCCACCAATCGATCTAAGTCATTCCTACCTTTGGAAATGCCAATCATCTGATCAAAGCCCGGCAAACCTGAATCACGATCGAGAATCGCAACCCTCCCGTTAGCGAAAGCTCCAATAACATACTGGGATGTCACAAGCGGAGTTGCCGTACCCCGCAAACTAAGTGGGGGTAATGCAGAGGAATAAGTCCATAGTCTCTCCCCGTTTCTTGAATTATAAGCTGTTAGTTTCCCATCAATAGTGTGTACTACTGCGATATCACCGTTCACTTGAGGTGGCGCCAGTGCTTCACTACTGGCCTTTGCTCTCCAAACAAGGGCACCATCATCTTGATTCAGAGCTAAAACCTCGCCGGCTACCGTACATATAACTAATAATCCCTCCCCGAGGCCAACACCGCCAGTCAGTATGTCACCATTCTTACTAAGGGCTTTATCATATTCAGCTCCTTGGTAAAACTCACTAACATTTATCGCCCAAAGCTCCCTACCATTTGACGCCTCCAATGCTTTGACGGTGCCATCCGAGGAAGCGGCGTATAACTTTCCTCTGAAAAGTTGTGGAGCAAGCATAGATATACTTCCAAAATTGCTCTTCCCTATTCTTGTTTTCCAGAGACGATCTATTTGCACCTCCGACTTAAGAGGTTCAAGCGGTTTCGGCTTTACGGCTTCGTTATTTTCGCCAAGATTTGTTAGGTCAGTTAACCATGCACAACCGGCGATTTGGAGGACAAAAAAACAGAAAAATAAACGTACCATACTTAGTCTACTCTGGCTTAACAAAAGTAATATCTTGAAGTTTTGCCAGCAGCATTCTGTCTGGAGGCTCTCCTGATGAAGCATCTATTGCTATTTGATACGCCTCTCGAGCTTTTTCTATATCATTTAACTGATAGAAAATATCTCCTCGCATTTCGTACCAAGAGGAAGCATGTGCTGCTAGATCCTGGTCCTGGTGTTCATATACAAGTAATAAGGCGTCCTCTGGCCTACCCTGGGCAGCGACAATAGATGCCAGTCTCATTTGAACAATCGGTTGAAGAGCAGCGTCGGCGTCATTTTCTAACATCCATCGCAACTCGGTCTCTGCTGACTCTAAATCACCCATCTCCACTCCAATTTTTGCCATGTGCAGGGCACCGAGAAACGCATAAGTAGTGTCTGAGAAATCAATCTTCAAGCGATTGCCAATAGCACGAGTCGATTCTATAGTCTCTACTGACAGAGAGTGTATTTCCTCACCCACCACCAAAGTCATATCTTCATACAAGGCTGAAGCTTTTTCAGCATGCTCTAACACTTGGCCTTGCCATACTCGATACAAGAATACTGAACCTAGTACAAAGACAAATGTAAAGACTAGAGCCTTACCATTTTCTTTCCACCAGGTTTTTATTGCCTCGATCTGTTCTTCGTCCGTTTCAGCCACAACTATTCCTCTTGTAATACTTTTACCAAATAATCACTCACTGAGCTTAAGTTCACAGAATTCTGTTTGCCAGTCCCCAGATGCTTAACTATAACTTCTCCCTTTACAGCTTCCTCCTCACCAATAATAACTGCTACAAGAGCTCCATCAGCATTTGCTTTTTTAAGTTGACTCTTTAACTTACTGTCTGTGCAATCAACAACAACTCTTGTATTTTTTAATACTGGTCGAAGCTCCTCTGCGAGCAGAAGTGCTCTTTCTTTTCCAAACTCCCCAATTGAAGCTAAGAATATGTCACTGTCTCCTGACGTTTCAAAACCATCTTCTAGTAACATAGCCACCCGATCCAAACCAATCGCAAAACCAACTCCATACGTTGCTCTCCCGCCTATTTGTTCAACAAGACCGTCGTATCTGCCACCACCACAAATAGTACCCTGCGAACCGAGGCCACTACTGACCCATTCAAACACAGTTCTATTGTAGTAATCGAGGCCCCGAACGAGGGAGGTATTTATACTGTAAGCAATCTGACGCTGATCTAAAAAGTGCTTCAAGCTGTCCAAATGTTTCAAAGAGTCTTTATCCAAAAAGTTTGAAATCACTGGAGCCTCTTTTAATAACGCCCTCGTTGAACTCACTTTGCTGTCTAATATACGCAGAGGATTGCTGTCTAATCTCCGCAAGCTATCTTCATCGAGATGATTTCTGTACTTCTTTAGGAAAGATACTAATTCATCTCGATACTTTAAACGGCACGCTTTGGTGCCTATGGAATTCAATTCCAAACTGATACCATCAGAAATACCTAATAGTTGCCATATTCTGGAGGCTATAAAAAGTAATTCTGCATCGATTTCAGGCCCTGCCATACCAAAACACTCAACACCAATCTGCTCAAACTGCCTATAGCGCCCCTTTTGCGGTCGCTCATGACGAAACATTGGTCCAGAATACCAAAACCGCTGTATTTTATTGAACAGCAGGCCCCTTTCCTGACCCATACGCACAACGCCAGCTGTTCCCTCAGGTCTGAGAGTTAGACTGTCTCCATTTCTATCTTCAAATGTATACATTTCTTTTTCAACGATATCGGTATCCTCCCCCACCAAACGATGAAAAAGATCAGTTGACTCAACAACAGGAACTCCGATCTCCTTGTAGCAATAGGATTCCAGGACACCACGGATTACGTCCTCAGCGAAGCGATATACTCTCTTTTTCCTAGGCGGCAAATCTTGCATGCCCCTTATTGCTTGTATTTTCACAAGTCTAAAGAGCTTTTTACTATTGAGTAATCTTGATTCTTCTCTTTCTTTGAAACGCGGGCACGAATCATTTTCTCCAAATCATCTAGCAGTCCTTCATTGGAAACCTTGTGATGGGGTTTGCCTGATGCGTAAATCAAATTTTTGGGACTCGCACCCGTCAAACCAATATCTGCTTCCTTGGCCTCACCCGGCCCGTTAACAATACAACCAATCACCGCGACATCCAGGGGCACCTTAATATCTTCAGTCCGCCTCTCCAATTCATTCACCATCCCAATAACGTCAAAATTTTGTCTCGAGCAACTCGGACAAGCTATGAGATTAATCCCTTTATTTCGAAGATGGAGGCTCTTGAGCAGATCAAAACCCACGCGGACTTCTTCGACAGGATCTGCTGCTAAAGAAATTCTTATAGTATCACCAATGCCTTCCATTAATAGCAGGCCCAAACCTACAGCACTTTTCACCGTCCCCGAGCGTAACCCTCCAGCCTCTGTGATACCAAGGTGCAGGGGCTGATCAATTTCTTTCGCAATCGCACGATAGGCCTCAATTGCCATAAAAATCTCAGAGGATTTCATACTAAGCTTAAAGTTCTCAAAATTTTCTGCATCAAGCATATCAATATTACGCTTAGCAGACTCAACCATAGCTTTAGCACTAGGCTCTTTATATTTTCGTAGCAAATCCTTTCCCAATGAACCCGCATTAACACCTATACGAATTGGGATATTGTTGTCTTTAGCGCTTGATATTACCTCTTTCAACCGGCTTTTATTCCCAATATTACCAGGATTAACTCGCAAGCAGTCTGCACCCAGAGATGCTACTTTCAAGGCGATTTTATAGTCAAAGTGAATATCTGCAACAAGAGGAACTGAAACTTTTTTACGTATGACGCCAAAAGCACTCGCTGCATCCATACTAGGCACTGAGACCCTTACGATATCAACACCGGCCTTTACTAGCTGATCTATTTGCTCAACCGTCGCCGCAGTATCAGTCGTTTCAGTATTAGTCATGCTCTGCACGCTAATAGGCGCATCACCCCCTACTGGAACCTTACCAACCATTATCTGACGCGTTTTCCGACGTTCAATTTTTGATTCGTACTTCATAGCGTTCCTAATTTGATCTCCGTTGTTTGATCGTTATCCGCATATTCAAGCAGATCAATATCTTCTCCGTTGTAGCTCATTTTAACCTCGGTCGCCCGGCCAAGGAGAACTTTAAATGGGGCAATACCGTATATATTTAGGATTTCTTTTTCTCCGTTCAGATCCCCGTATATTGAGTAACCTTCACCATCTTCAACCTCCACCCAGCACTTCCCCAAAAATAAAAACTCTATATGGTCCTCCCCACCAGCATTAACTATTATATATTCTTTACCACCTTCTATTGACCTCTGTATGGAAATCCCCTTAGTCTCCTGAATACTGATAGAGGCTTCCTTTTTAAGCTCCGGTCCTTCGATTATCTGATTCATGGAATTTTCAAGTTTATTGTTCCCTTCGGTCGATGACCCCAGCTGATTCAAATCAGCAGAGCGCGAAAGGTGAAGTGGATCTATGATAGCTCCGATATTTTTTCCTTTCTCAGCGGTCGCCGGCTTCTCCTGAAGAACCAAATCTGAACTAGTCTGCTTATCGATAGACTCTTCTTCTTTACTATTATTAGATAGTAACCAAACTAGTAGCACGACAACAAAGATAAGTGCGAGTCCAACAACTCCCGTCTTTAACATCGGAGCTGTAGCAACCGTGCGCCCTATCCTATCTTCAAGTAAATCTCTCTCATCTTTGGAATGATCTGAATCAATCTCAGACTCATAAAGCTTCACTATATAATCGCTATCAAGACCAACACCACGAGCATATGCTCTTAAGTAACCTTTTATGTATGCTTGCTTCGGAAGCTTCTGGAATAGCCCTCCGTCAATTCTCTGGATAAATGCGACTTGCAAGAAGAGCATATCAGCCACATCTTTCTGGCTTAGCCCAAGCCCTTCTCTCGCACTAATTAATAGACTTGAGACTGTATCGCCGGCGGGGACGTGCTCCAAATCAGGCTCTTCCATACTGTGCCTCTCTCCATATTGATTTAAGACTTTTATCTACAAGATTTTTATAACTGTCGTTTAACCCCTTAAAATTTCCTGATAACCTGACTTTTGTCGGGTTTTATCTCGAACATTTCCAACCAATTGTCCACATGCTGCATCAATATCGTCTCCTCTAGTTGTACGAACCATGGTTGGCAAACCAGAGCCAACCAAAATCTCTTGGAATGCGCGTATAGCCCTCTGGCTCGGCCGACGATAATTTGATCCTGGGAATGGATTGAATGGAATAAGGTTGATTTTGCACGGAAACCCAAGTAAGAGAGTGGCAAGCTGAATTGCATGCACCGGTTGATCATTACACCCTTCCAGTAAAGTATACTCAATTGTCACGGTGCGCTTTTCTCCCAATACTTTTGTATACTCCCGACAAACTTCGAGCAACTCGGCAATGGGATACTTACGATTGATGGGGACTAATTTATTACGAACTTCATCGTTTGGGGCGTGCAAAGAAACTGCTAAGGAAGCATCTGTAAACTCTGCCAACTTCCTTATTCCTGGGACTATCCCCGCAGTTGAAATTGTAACTTTTCTCTTAGAAATTCCGTATCCGAGGTCATCCATCATTATTTCGATAGCCGGAAGCACAGCATCCAAATTTAATAATGGTTCGCCCATTCCCATCAAAACAATATTGGTCACCACTCTAGCCCTTTCGGGATAGACCTCCTTTAGCCTCTGAACTGCTAAGCGAACTTGGCCAACTATCTCTCCAGCGGTTAAGTTACTATTGAAGCCTTGTTTACCGGTGCTGCAAAAGCTGCAATTAAGGGCACAACCCACTTGTGAGGAAACACACAAAGTTCCTCTGTCGTCTTCAGGAATAAATACCATTTCGATTGCACTGCCTGAGCGAGTTCTAACAAGCCATTTTCGTGTACCATCCAGTGATTTTTTTTCTTCCAGCACCTTCAGCTCATAAATTTCAGCATTTTCAGTAAGATACTCCCTAAGCTCTTTACTAATATCAGTCATATGGTCGAAGCTAGGGACCAGTTTATGATGCAACCACTTGAGTATTTGCTCAGCGCGATAGGGCTTCTCCCCAAGCCCCAATAGCAAGTCAGAAAGGTCAGACCTGGTAAATCCAAGCAAGTCCAATTTCGCTGACAAACTCATCTAGTACTGACTTGTTCTTCACTAAAAAAAAATTCTATCTCTCTCACAGCTGAGGCTTCAGAATCAGAGCCATGAACTGCGTTTGCATCAATTGACTTTGCAAAATCGGCGCGGATAGTACCGGGTTCTGCCTCCTGGGGATTTGTTGAACCCATTAATGCTCTATTCCTTGCAATCGCGTTTTCACCTTCTAAAACTTGCAAGACTACGGGGCCGGAGGTCATAAAAGAAACTAGGTCTTTGAAGAATGGCTTGCCATCATGCTCTGCATAGAAGCCCTTTGCTCTCTCCCGAGAGAGACGCTCCATACGCATCGCTATAACCTTTAGGCCGGCATTCTCAAACCTACTTATAATATCACCCACCACATTCTTACTGACTGCATCTGGCTTTATGATAGAAAGGGTTCTCTCTTGTGCCATAGAACTACTCCTAGAAGAAAATCGGATTTTATTATAGGCGGGGCGGAAGTGATGTGAAATATAGTCGCAATATTTTCAAAGACACTTTAATTTTCTAACAACGCACCCCGAATAGCCGCTTGCATCTCGTCATCAACGCCAATCTTGTTAAGAAATGCAATTACTCCACCATGTTCCTTTTCCATACCATCAAGAAAAACTTTCATTGCGTCTTCTGGAACGCCCACATTACGATGAACTGAGCCTGATGTTAATCCCTTTTTCTCAAGAAATTTAATGTGCCTCGGCTGATCTCGATTACTGAGTATGAAGTCCTCTTCGATTAATGTCCGCTCCACTCCAAGCAGCGAAAGTAAAAAAGCAGTGGTTACACCTGTACGATCCTTCCCAGCAGTGCAATGCACGACTAAGGGATAACTCTCTACCTCGGCCAGGATTCTAAAGACATGAAGCCAAGGGGAAACATCGAAATCAAGATAACGAAGGTATCTCTCTCCGGATATACCCTGTCCAGCGACAGCATCCAGGACCTTTGAACCATTAGGTGGAATTACAGAGTGCCATTTATAGTTTACCCCCATTTCCTCCAGGGGACCTCGCCCCTGATCCTCAAGTTCGTCTGGTCTTCTGAGGTCAATTTGAGTTTTGAGACCCAATTGTGCTAACGCCCGGAGATCACTTGCGGTCATACGATCCTGTCGGCCTGCTCGAAAGTAACGTCCCCAGCGGATGAGCTGTCCATCGCTATTACGGTACCCACCGATATCGCGAAAATTAAAACAACCCTCAAAGGGAAAGTGCCTTTCCTCGAAATCTATCAAGATTTTCTCCTAATCAATCCAACTCGTCTAACCAAGCCATTTGAATAGCTTCTAGTACGCGTTCACCGCATCTATCCGGATCATCATCAAACCCGGGTAAAGACAAGATCCAGCTTTGAAGCTCCGTAAAGCGAACTCTTAATGGATCAACTTTAGGATAAGCCTCACTGAGCTCTATCGCAATGGCAACGGTGTCAGTCCATTTCATTTAATTAGCCTCCCACGCGCAGGTTACTGACTCTCAGATATTTGATTAATTGTGTATTTCGGGATTTCTACCACCAAATCCTCCGCCCCCAATACAACTTGACAACTAAGCCGGGAATCAGGCTCCAATCCCCACGCTTTATCCAGAAGATCGTCTTCTGTTTCATCAGACTCCCGCAAAGAATCGAACCCTTCACGAACGATGACGTGACATGTCGTACAGGCACAAGCTTTTTCACAAGCATGTTCGATATCAACACCATTTCTGAGCGCAATCTCGATTAGCTTTTCACCACTAGAACATTCAATAACAGCTCCCTCAGGGCAACGCTCTTCATGGGGCAAAAAAATTATTTGCGGCACTACGAGTCCTCTTGCAGCTGATCGATGTGAAGTCCTGAAAAAGCGGCCCTTACAGCAGAATCCATACGAAGCGCTGCAAACACCTCACTGGCTTTCATCAGTTTCTTTACTTCATCATTTATTAAATTGATATTACGTGATTTTATAACTTCTCGTAGAGAGGCTATTCCGTCCTTTAGTAAAGCTGCTTCATCAGCCCGCAGCAGTCGACTAGCATCCTGGGAAAGTGCGCTCTCCAAAGCGTCTATAAGCCTAGTTGCCTCCACTCTTGCTTCGGCTAGAGATCTTATCTTGACATCATCCTTTGCAAACTGGAAAGAGTCCCTTAACATATTTGATATTTCCTCCTCACTCAGCCCATAAGAAGGTTTAACCAAAACACTAGCATTTACCCCGGTAGTTATCTCGCGAGCTGATACCGATAGTAAGCCGTCGGCATCGACTTGGAAATTAACCTCAATCCGTGCAGCGCCAGCGACCATAGGTGGGATCCCTCTAAGCTCAAAACTCGCCAAAGATCTGCAATCCGCTACCAATTCTCTCTCACCCTGAATAACATGGACAAGCATGGCTGTCTGTCCGTCCTTGTATGTAGTGAATTCCTGCGACTTCGAGGCTGGAATGGCGGTATTGCGGTGAATGATTTTTTCTGCCAGACCTCCCATTGTTTCTATACCCAAAGAGAGGGGGAGAACATCCAGCAAAAGCATTTCATCCTTAGGTTTGTTACCAATAAGAACATCAGCCTGAATAGCAGCCCCTAAGGCAATTACGCGATCTGGATCAATATCTACCAAAGGCTCGACACCGAAAAAATCAGTTACGGCTTGCCTAACTGCAAGCATCCGAGTAGAACCTCCGACCATAACGACATTACCTATCTTAATCTCGCCTACGTCACGCAGCACACGCCGGCAAGCATTGATAGACTTGATGATAAGCTCACTGACCAATGTGTTCATTTTTTTTCTAGTAAGCTGCCCTTTGAAACTTAGACCATCAATCATAAAGTCTATATCTGCAATACTACTTACAGAGAGATATTCTTTCAAAGTCCGCGCCTGAAGCATAACGCCTCGCAGCTGCCGGGGAGAGAGGTCTTGACCGAAGCTTGCTTGAGTAATTATCCATTCAGCAATACACTTATCGAAGTCATCGCCCCCCAGGGCTGAATCTCCTCCCGTTGCAATCACTTCAAAAACACCGCGAGTCAACCTCAATATGGAAATATCAAAAGTACCACCCCCTAGATCGTAAACAGCAACAAGTCCTTCGTAACCCGAATCTAAACCATAAGCGACTGCTGCCGCTGTGGGTTCATTCAACAATCTTAATACATTTAACCCGGCAACTCTGGCAGCATCTCGTGTTGCTTGCCTTTGAGAGTCATCGAAGTAGGCAGGGACCGTTATAACGACCCCGTCAAGACTCCCTTGAAGTGACTGATTTGCCCGTTCGACTAGTTCTTTCAGAATTTCCGATGAAATTTCTATTGGACTCTTTTCTCCAGCTACTGTGTTGATTCTGACCATACCACTTTCGTTGCTCACAAAATCATAGGGTGAGCTTTTTCCAAAACGATCAATATCATCGATACCACGACCCATCATGCGTTTTACAGAAAGAATGGTATTTAATGGATCTTCCTCTGCCGAGTCTAGAGCAGTTTGTCCTACAAGGGTAAGCTCTCCCTGATACCGCACAACCGAGGGCAAGAGATGATTTCCGCAGTGCATTGGTAAGGTATCGGGGGTACCATCCCGCATAACAGCGATTAAAGAATTAGTAGTGCCTAAATCTATACCCGCTGCAGTTTTTCGTTGATGCGGATCAATTGATTGACCTGGCTCTGTTATCTGAAGTAAGGCCATCAGTAGCCTAAGATTCTCTCTTCTATTTCGTTCACTTGGCGCCTCAGCTTAGTAAAAAACTGAAGCTTATAAATTAACATTTCTGCCAGCCCCAATTTCGTTAGATAGGATTCTGAAAATTCTTTGAAATAATCTTTTATACACGTGTCAATCTCTTCTCGGAAAGCTGCCAGTGCACCCAGAGAGCAACTATTCTGGGGGATTTCGTCAAGGGCCTCACGTCGTTCGATTTGTTCAATTAAAAAATCTCCTGGAAGACGAGGATTCTCTTGAATAACAACACCTTTTATTTCAAGTATGTAAATCGCTCGAGAAAGATCAGAGGAAAGAGTCTGGTAAGCCGCGTTTACCTGGGATGCCCATTGCAGCGAAAGCCTCCTCTCATAATCTGTGGCATTAACGAATTTATCTGGGTGAACGCTCGCCTGGACCTTACGATACCTTCTCGATAGATCTTCCATATCGAGATCGTAGGATACAGCAAGATTGAAAACCTCAAAATGGTTTTGACTGAAGTCCACAACAACCTATTAAACGGTAAATGATTCTCCGCACCCACATTCTCCAGATTGATTGGGATTTTTGAACTCAAAACCCTCGTTCAATCCTTGTTTAACGTAGTCCATCTCTGTACCGTCAAGGTATACTAGACTTTTAGGATCCACGTAAACATCAATACCCTTACTATCAAATTTGAGATCTTCCGGCTGGGGCTCGTCAACGGGTTCCAAAACATACATCAACCCTGAACACCCGGTGGTCTTGACTGCCAAGCGAATTCCTAAACCCTTCCCGCGTTCGCCGAGATAGCTAGCGATGTGTGACGCCGCCTTTTCTGTAAGACTTAAACCCATAACGCTCTCAAAACTGATACCACTAAATCGTTGCTCGTGGACTTCACTGATCTACTGACCCTTCCAGATCATCGTGACGTTTGTTTCGGTAATCTTCTATCGCCGCTTTGATAGCATCCTCGGCTAGCACAGAGCAATGAATCTTAACGGGTGGTAAAGCAAGTTCCTCCGCTATCTGAGTATTCTTGATATCTTCCGCTTGATCCAGGGTCCGGCCCTTCACCCACTCTGTGAGCAAGGAGCTAGAAGCGATAGCAGAACCACAGCCATAAGTCTTAAATTTAGCATCCTCTATGACGCCATCCTCACTCACCTTTATCTGAAGTCGCATCACATCTCCGCAAGCTGGCGCGCCGACCATTCCAGTGCCCACATCTTCCCTGTCAGAGTCCATCTTACCCACATTTCTTGGGTTATCGTAATGATCTAATACTTTACTGCTGTATGGCATGACCCTTTCCTCTTAATGTGTTGCCCATTCAATCTTGTCCATATCGATACCATCTTTATACATATCCCACAACGGCGAAAGTTCCCGTAACTTTTCTACCGCGCTCCTGACTTGTGCAATTGCATTATCAATATCTTCTTCTGTGGTGAAGCGCCCAATTGAAAACCGCAATGAGCTATGGGCTAGTTCATCATTCATACCAAGGGCTCGCAACACATATGACGGCTCAAGGCTTGCTGATGTGCAGGCAGAACCTGAGGAGACAGCTAGCTCGGGAAGTGACATTATAAGCGACTCACCCTCTACGAAGTTAAAACTGAGATTTATTATACCAGGAACCTGACTAGCAAGATCACCATTTACATAGACCTCTTCCATATCCTTCAGCCCGTTCCACAACCGCTCGCGGTATTCAATAATACGCTCTGACTCATCCTTCATATCCGCCATAGCTATACGAAAGGCTTCTCCCATACCAACAATTTGGTGGGTTGCTAAAGTACCCGATCTCATGCCACGTTCATGACCGCCACCGTGGAGCTGAGCCTCTAATCTTATTCGCGGCTTTCGACGAACAAACAGCGCACCAATGCCTTTAGGCCCATAGATTTTGTGGGCTGAAAAGGCCATCAAATCCACTTTCATTTTATCCAAGTCTATATCAACTTTTCCCGCACTTTGAGCTGCATCTACGTGGAAAAAGACCTTATGAGCTCGTGTGATCTCACCAATTGCTTCGATGTCATTAAGCACACCAATTTCGTTATTCACGTGCATCAGAGATACTAGAATTGTGTCCTCGCGGATAGCTTTCTCGACACTTTGGGGCGAAATAACGCCGTCAACACCGGGCTCTAGGTAGGTTACTTCGTAGCCTTCTCTCTCGAGGAAGCGACAAGAGTCAAGGACAGCTTTGTGCTCAATTTTAGATGTGATGATATGCTTCCCTTGTTTCTTATAGAAATGAGCAACTCCTTTAATCGCCAAATTGTCAGACTCCGTCGCACCGGAAGTCCAAACGATTTCTCTTGGATCGCAATTGACCAAGTCTGCTACCTGCCTACGAGCTTGCTCGACAGCCTCATCGGCCTCCCAGCCGAACTTGTGAGAACGACTTGCTGGGTTCCCAAATTTTCCTTCTGCTAAAAGACATTCGCTCATTTTCTGAGCAACACGGGGATCCACTGGCGTGGTAGCCGCATAATCAAAGTAAATAGGTTGTTTCATTTGAGTCTTTAACTTACCTCTTAGAGTTTTTTCGACCGATTTTGCCCTCTAAACTTCAAAGGGATTTAAGTAATTTCTTGCGCTGGCAAGCGTGTCCTTTTCTCCCACGCATCTTGACGCGCGACCACTGACTGGACCTCCCCTTTTTTAATAATACTAGCAAGGCTAATGCTACTTAAAAACGTGTTTATTTCATCGGAGAGATCGGCCCACAAATCGTGAGTCAAACAGGTTTCTCCATGCTGACAATCACCCCTTCCCGAGCACCGTGTTGCGTCCACGCTCTCATCGACAGATTCCACGATGGATGCAACCGATATATCCTCGAGGCTTCTCTTCACGCTGTATCCACCTCCCGGCCCGCGAAAGCTACTCACGAGCTCTCTCCTCCGAAGCTTCGCAAACAATTGCTCCAGGTAGGAAAGGCTAATATCTTGGCGCTTGGAAATATCTGCCAAACTCACTGGCCCCTGGTGCATATGGAGTGCCACATCCAGCATTGCTGTAACCGCATATCTACCCTTTGCCGTAAGCCTCATTACCTCCTTCCCCTCAAATTATTACGTCTCTTCGTCTATTACTTGACTATTTTAGTCAAGTAATCAGAGATGACAAGGTGCGGGATAATTAAAGAATCCCGTAGCAAATAAAATTACGCTAACGCTTATCGACTGGATTGATCGCCGAGAGAATACCTCTCAGGATACTTACCTCCATTTTATCGGGACGTATTCGGCTAAAGAGTCGCCTTAAACGCTTCATTAACTGCTTTGGATTCTTAGGATCATGAAACTTCAGCTGAATTAACGTTTCCTCTAAGTGTTTATAGAAATGCTCCATATCTGCAGAATTTGCCAAATCGAAATCCCAAACCTGCTCTGGAGTCCCATCGAGGCTGGCCTGCAAAATTTCGTAGCAAATCACTTGAACTGCCATCGCGAGGTTCAATGAACTATAAGTCTTTCCAGTTGGAATATTTACATGGAAATGGCACTGCTGTAGTTCCTGATTTGAGAGACCTCGATCCTCTCGGCCAAACAGAATAGCTATATTATGATTATTGGAAGATTCTTGTATTACTTTTTTGCTACAACCTTTGGGATCCAGCATTGGCCATGGAATTCTGCGGTCTCTCGCTGAAGTACCAATCACCAAGTGACAGTCTTTGATAGCGTCTTCCACGCTTTTCACTACGATGGCTTGCTGCAAAACATCAATTGCTGAGACAGCCCTAAAATCCGCAACCTCATCTGGAAATCTCTTTGGACCAACGAGAACCAGGTTAGTTACCCCCATATTTTTCATCGCGCGGGCTGCCGCACCAATATTCCCTGGATGGGAAGTTTCTACAAGTACAATTCGTATATTGGGGAACAGATTTGTTTGCATGAGACGAAGTTTACAGCATTCGACATGATATGATCTTAGTCCTGTGAACTAAATTATTAAGATGGCTACTATATGGAACCAATGGCAAACATAGCGCTTCGAGCTGCGAGAGAAGCAAGCACTTATATCGCCAGGAGTTTTGACCGGCCAGATCTTCTAAAGGTATCAGAGAAGTCACACAACGATTTCGTGACTAACATCGATCGGGAGTGCGAAATAATGATCGTAAATGCACTACGGGCGACTTATCCAGAACACCAGATTACCGGCGAAGAGTCAGTCAATAATAATGTGCGCGCAGATGCCGAATACTCCTGGATTATTGATCCTATTGACGGCACATTCAATTTTGTAAGGCAGCTTCCCCATTTTTGCGTATCCATTGCGTGTCTACATAAAGGAAAATTAGAGCATGGAATTATCGTTGACCCTATACGCAACGAAGAATTTGTGACCAGTCGTGGTAAGGGATGTCAACTTAACGGGCAGCGGGTGCGAGTTAGTCCAAAGCAGAACCTTGATGGTGCGCTTATAGGAATGGGTGGAGCAACTATCGATTCAGAGAAACAAAGCCAGCTCTATGCGAAACTTCGTCGAGAGAGGTCCAATATACGAGAACAGGGAAGCGCGTGCCTTGATTTGGCATATGTGGCTTGTGGTCGATTAGACGGACTATGGATGTACAACCTTAAGCCTTGGGATATGGCCGCAGGCGCATTGATGATTATCGAATCAGGTGGTTTGATCGGTGATTTTAATGGTGGTCCAGAATTTATGAAAAACGGAAACGTTGTTGCAGGAAATCCGAAATGTTTCAAAGCCCTGACCTCGATTGTAAAGCGTCAGTATCACTAATATCGTTATATTGTAATTAGAACCGATCCGGAAGATCTTCATTGAGACCTTCCTTGATTGGTAAAGCCAAGTCCTCTTTCGAGATCTTCAGTACCATCAGCATGTTAGCCGCAATGTAAATAGAAGAATACGTACCAATAATCACTCCTATAATAAGGCCGAGAGCAAAACCACGAATCAGTTCTCCTCCAAGAATCAAGAGAGCGAAAAGGACGAGAAGCGTGGTGAAAGACGTAACCAAAGTTCGTCCTAAAGTCTGATTAAGAGACTTATTGACGATATCTTCGGGGCTACCGCGCCGCAGTTTTCTAAAATTTTCTCGAATTCTGTCCGAAACCACGATGGTATCATTAAGCGAGTACCCGATTACTGCGAGGAGAGCTGCTAAGACCGTTAAATCGAAGTTCCATCGAACGACAGAGAAAATCCCGAGTGTGATTACGACATCATGAAACAGAGCTATAACTGCACCAATTGCGAACTTGTACTGAAATCGAAAAGCGACGTATATCAAGACCATTCCCAAAGCCCCTAAGAGCCCCATTCCCCCTTGATTAGTCAGTTCCTCCCCTACGGCTGGACCAACAAATTCAGACCGGCGGAGTATTACATCCGCACTTGACTCCTCTCGTAATGACAGGAGGATACGATCTCCTAGAGAAGCATTTTCTCTAGGATTTAGAGCTTTCTGTGGGGGCACACGAACCAAAATATCTCGATCCGAGCCAAAGTATTGAACCACATGACCTTCATAGCCGGCCTCACTTAGCTGGTTCCGAATCACCTGGGGAACAACTGGATCATTGTAGGAGACTTCAACGAGAGTTCCTCCCGTGAAATCGAGACCCCATTCAAGTTGCAGCGTCGACAGTGACAGCAGTGATAACAATATCAAGGCTACAGAAATACTCCCCGCTACCTTACGATATTGCATGAAGTTTAACTTAAGATTAGAAATATCCATTAGATCAATAATCTTCGAACATTACGGCCACCATAAAATAAATTAATGAGTGCCCTGGTGCCCATGATGGCGGTAAACATTGAGGTTAAAATACCTATCGACAAAGTGACAGCGAATCCCTTAACTGGACCAGTGCCAATACTATAAAGAATTACGGCAACTATGAGAGTAGTTAAATTTGCGTCCATAATTGTAACAAAAGCCCTCTCGAAACCAGCATTAATAGCAGCTTGAGGGGATACTGCGTTTTTCAACTCTTCTCTAATACGAGAAAAAATGAGTACATTTGCATCCACTGCCATACCAACGGTTAGGACGATCCCAGCAATTCCCGGCAGCGTTAAAGTTGCTCCAAGCGAGGACATCACAGCAACCAATAATACCAGGTTTACGGCGAGGGCTATGTTGGCCGCAAGACCAAAAACACGGTAGTAAATAAACATAAAAATAAGTACCAATATCATCCCTACGGTTACCGATATTGCACCGAGGCGAATATTCTCGGCCCCCAGCGATGCGCCAACTGTTCTTTCTTCAGCAATAAACATATCCGCAGCAAGGGCTCCTGCGCGAAGGAGTAAAGCTAATTCCCTTGCTTCACCCGCGTCTAGCCCGGTAATCCTAAACTTTACTCCGAGAGCAGCCTGAACCGTCGCGAGACTAATTACTTTTTTCTGGACGTAAGGAGTCTGTGTTAGCACTTCTTTACCATCCACTACTTCGTAGTTATCCCGAGTCTTGGTCTCTATAAAAATTACAGCCATACGACGACCAATGCTGTGCCGGGTAGCTCGGTGCATTAATTCACCACCATCACTATCCAGGGTAATGTTTACCTGAGGCAAACCAGAGTCAGGATCAAAACCGACCTGAGCGTCAAAGACTCTATCACCCCTCAGAATGACATCCTTCTCGAGAGCTCTATTTCGACCCTCATAAACTTGCGTTATCGTATTACTTCGGGAGGCGTCGGGCATGGCCTCCATTCGGAACTCCAGCGTCGCCACTTTACCAAGAATTTTTTTAGCTTCGGCAGCATCCTGGACCCCCGGAAGATCCACGACAATTCGATTACGTCCCAATCGCTGAACCAACGGCTCTGAAACACCTAGTTCATTTACACGATTGCGAATGGTCTGAAGGTTTTGTGAAACAGCAAAGTCTTCAATTTCTTTGATTGAAGCTTCGGTCACCGTCAATTGTACAAACGGCAACTCATCCTCGCCGATGCGAATATCAAATTCCCCATACTGTTCGTTTATCTTGCTTCTCGCCCGATCGCGCAGATCGCTATCTACAAAAACGAACTTTAGAACACCATCAGCGGGCTTCTCGACACTAGAATAGCGGATACGATCATTTCGCTGCCGAAGCATGCGCTTAATTTCTGATTCCATCCCAGAGACTCTGTCCTGAACAGCTTTTTCGGTATCAACTTCCATGAGGAAGTGCACTCCACCCCTCAAATCTAGACCATATTTCATCGGCTCTGCTCCAATTGAACGAAGCCACCCTGGAGTTGTAGCTGCCGCATTTAAAGCCACGATGTAAACATTTGGAAGTCCATGCAAGGCTCGCTGCGCTATGTCGCGAGCTCTTAGTTGCATTTCATCATCATGGAAGCGAAACGTTAACTTCTCAGCTTCGACAACACCACTAGTGAAATACTGAATACCCTGCTCCTCAAAAGCATCGACTATCGCTTCTAAAGCAAGTTCTTCTACATCGGCACCCGCTTCTTCTCGAGAAATCTGGATGGCAAAATCGGGTGGATATAAATTTGGCAGTGCGTATATCACTCCCCATGTTACCAACACGGCGATGAGTAAATTTTTCCAAATGGGGTAGCGATTGATCAAAATACTATCTATATCGACTTAATAGTTCCTTTCGGCAGAGCAGCAGTTACAGATCCCTTTTGAAGTTTAAGCTGAACATTATCAGCCACTTCAAATACCAAGTACTGCTCCTCAACTTTCACTACTTTACCGATTAGACCCCCATTGGTAACAATTTCATCACCCTTAGACAAGCTCGCTACCAATGCCCGATGCTCCTTAGCACGCTTACTTTGGGGTCGCCACACTATAAAATAAAAAATTAAAATAAAAGCAACTATGATAAAGATATCCAATCCCATCATACTTGGTGGTGCACCTTCTTGTGCTAATGCTTTAGGAATAAAGAAATCTATCACTGCCCCTCCATATTTAATTAGTTAAGATGTATTGTCTCTGAAACAGAAGAAATCTGCACGACCTGATTATGATGGAACAAAAAACTCATTTAAAAATCCGGAGCTATGCCCCAATTATCGTAAGTTTTGTGTATAAATCTACCCAATTCCCTCCTTTTAATCGCCGCCCTTAGACCACTCATCAAATCCATATAATAATGCAAGTTGTGAATAGTATTTAGTTCTGCTCCCAGTATTTCGCCACACTTATCCAAATGATGCAGATATGCCCTAGAGAAATTAGAGCAGGTATAACAGCCA
>MDTE01041169.1_pt1 | contig 21246 bp, 8 predicted proteins | sample 811231 | NCBI WGS metagenome assembly MDTE01 (sample SAMN05326651, study PRJNA326480) | marine metagenome | isolation source: seawater | place: Indian Ocean: Red Sea | collected 2010
ACGGCCCGACATCCACGTCATTCCGGCGCCCAGTACTCTCCCATCACGCCTCTGACCCCGATGACGTCCACGAGGGGCCCGTACACCTCCTCCACCACCGCACGCTCCGCCCCGCCGAGCTTCTCCAACCGTCGCTTCCTCCTCTGCGGGTGCCTGTCCTCCATCTTCCGTCGGCGGTTCAAGCTGTCGTACTGACCCACCAGCGTCCACAGCAGCTCACCCTCCGTGCTGCGCGGGTCCGCGGACGCGCGCTTCAGCCAGGTCAGCGCCAGCATCGACCTCGCCATCGCCCGCGCGCGCGTCGCCTGACACTCGCTGGGCGGCGATGCGAACTCGCGCCTCACCTCCTCGCGAACGATGCCCCTCACCCGCTGGCGCGGCACGGCGGCGGCCTGGCGCATCAGGCGGCGATACACGGCCGCAGCGACCGCGCGGAACTCGACGCCCGCGGCGGAGGACGCCATCCCTCGGCCGTGCGCTTCCCGTGGCCCGACGACGTGAGGTGATGGGGTGGCAACACAGGAGAGAAAAGGTGATTTTATATTGAGAAAAGGAGTCGGTTGGCGGTTAAAGGCAATTAGAAAAGTCTGTGCCCAATCATGACTGTTTGCCTGTGTCATTAAACACTTTTGAGGATCATTGGAGATTTGCGTAACACCTCAACACCCTTTTCGGCCGCATCACTCCCGCCAACGCTGCGCCGACTCCCATCCAGCACGAAATGGGGGCCGGCGCTGACGGCGGAAGGACTCGCGGCGAGCGCACGGGTGATACGCGTCGCGTCACGCGCGGCGGCGAAGCATCGACTCGAGATACGGCGTCGAGGGCCCGCAGCCGAGATGCGTCGAACCGAATTGTTGCCAGGGAGAGCAGGTCCGATGCGACGGCGAGGAGGAACGCGACGAGGAACAGGAAGGAGGCCGAGATTGTGGCCGCGCGGGACGCCAAGGTCGTGAGCGTCAATCCATTTTTCCTCGAGAAGGAGCTCCTGCCCAAGCAGACGTGGCCCGACGGCACGCCCAACATACGGGCGCAGCTCACTTCGCTTTGGGTGCTCGGCCAGCCCCACTCCGCGCTCGGCGTGCCCCCGCCCCCCGAACCCCCGAGGTTTGGGTCGTTGAGATCCCCCGAGCCCCCGTGCTGCGGATGCGGTCCGCCGGTGAGCTGTCTCAGGTGCTTCGGCGGGGGAGGGGTGGACGAGACCGAGCCCGGGACTCCAAAAGCGGCTGGAAAGACGACGCACGACCTCCGCGGGTTCGACGACGTCTTCGGCGTCGACCAGTCACCGGACGAATGGACCGCCGCGGGTGAAGCCCGGGCGAAGAAAAAGGCCGCCGCGGATACACACGGGTCGGACGATGGCGACTGGGACTCGGAGGTTCAGTGCGATGCGTGCGCGCCCTTCGGCGGCGGTGGAAGGCGCAGGAGGAGGAGGAAAAAGGGTGGCGGCGACCGCGAGGACGACGCGGGGAGCGACGGCGCTCGTAGGCGGAGGCGACGGAAGGGAAGGGCGTGCGGTGCGTTGAACTGCGCCGATGACTGGTCGAGCTCCGACGGGGACGGGTCCTTGTCGGGGGGTCGGAAAAAGTCACGACGGCGGAGACGCGGTAAAGGAGGAGAAGACCGGGGCGACGACGACTTTGGTTTCGGTGGGTGCTTCGCTTTCGTGTTCGGAATCTCCGAGGAGGAACGGAGGAGGAGGGAGCGACGTCGAATGCGCGACGCGAGAATACGGGAACGAAGAGAACGGCTTCATGGCGATAAGGCTGACGGCGGGAGCGACGCGGGCGTGGGCGTGTCGGACGACGATCACGACGACGGGTACAACTCCGCGTTTGACCCCTACGCCGGGAAGGATCTCGACCGGGGGAAGGACTTTCCCGACTGGCACCTCGCTCGCGCTCCGCTCAAGGGCGTGGGGTTCGTCTCCAACCGCGAGAAGGTCTACGCCGCGTGGAAGCCCCGACGGCCCATCGACGTATCCTTCAGTCGACCCTCCGTGCTGCTCATGTCCCAGATGGCTTTTGTCTTTTCCCAGCCGATGTGGCGGTGTCTCGCGGCGTTTCAACGCGTGGACCCGGCGCTTTGCGCCGAGCCCGAGATGCCTCACGTCACTGGCGAGCGATCGGACGTGTACGAGCGGCTGAAAGAGGAGGCGCGGGTGTATCGCGTCTCTCACCAGACCCAACACGCGTACGCGACGTGGTCCGAGGACATGCTCGGAGCGTTCCTCGGCTGCGTGTTCGCGACGGCCGCGTGGAGCTGCGCGCTTCGTGACCCTCGAAACAAACGCAGGCGACGAAGACGTAAGATCGAGACGTTCCTCTTCTTCGGCGTGCTGCGGGGATGGCACGATGCGGCTCGCGCGCACCACGCCAGGGTGGAGAGCCGCAGGGTCAACCTCGAGCTCATGGCCTTTTTGGCTAAGCAGCACAGGCAAAAGCGGTGGGAGGCGAGCCTGAACGAGACTTGGGACGACGTCAAGACCGCCGACGGCGTCGAAGGCTCCACGGCAAGAGCCGCCGCCGCGAGTAAGGCTGCGATGGCAGCTTCGAACGAGTCAAATGACGGCGGCGGTGAGAGCGTGAGTTTCATGCAACGCATCGTCAAAATCGGGACGGACGCGATGGACGCCGCCGGGAACGCGCTCGGCGCCGGAGATGACGCAACGAAAGGAAAAGACGGCGACGAGGGCGAAGGCGACGCGGACGACGACGTCGATGCGACGGACGGCGCCGTCGGCGAGGGCGCCGCGGGCGAAAAAGGTCCCGCGGTGAAGCTCCTCGACGACGACGGCGCCGGGCCGAGCGCGTCGAGCCGAACCGCGTCCATCTCACGTGCGTCGCGGGACGAGCGTGAGGGCGAAGGAGGAAAAGACGGTCGATCCGGGGGAATGTTCGACTTTATCGGCGCGGAGTGGTCCGCGCAGAGCAACCCCGAGAACGCGACGGATGCGACGTCTCTCTACGACGAGACGGTGGCGCGCGCTCTGCGAGGAGCCGTGCGCAGACACAGGAACAAGCTCAAGGGCCGACGCGCGTTCTGGCCCGCGATCGAGGAGCTATCGCTGAACGACGGCGTTCACGCGAAGGCCAAGCCGGCGGCGGCGCCCGACGAGACGGAAGACGATCGAGACGTGCCCATCGGCCCGGTGCCCATCAACAGGATCTCGCCCCACCCGATGACCACGGCGTGACATGAACGGCGCGGGTCACAGTCGATGTTTAAAGGTTGGTGTAGCATAAGTGTTACTTGTATTCACAAAGAATTGGCTGTGTACATTCGCTCACTGCTCTTGCCCCGCGGTGGCGGCTGGATCGTCCGCGTCCAGGTTGACGTCCTTGCCCGTAATTTTCTTGTACATTTCGAGCACGTCCTCCACCGTCGACTGGAAGTGGGTGGTGGCGTCGTACCCCTTGCTGATGTAGCACCCGTCCTGGGACCCGTCGTTCATCGGCTCCATCACGTCGCTCACCTGAACGAAGTACTCGTCGATGGCGCCGAGGAGCTGCAGGCCGGGCATGAGCTCCGCCGTCGGGTTAGCCGTCTCAACCGCGGTGGACACAAACGCGAGGTACTTGCCCTTGGCGCACACGTTGTGCGCAAACGAGCACCCAAACACGTACATGTCGCTCTGCCGCCCCGTCTGCTTCTGCGGGATGATGATCTGAACGCTGTGCGAGTCGCCCACGTTGGGAATCGGGTGGCTCAAGATGCAGATGGCGCGGACCACCTGGCCCACCCGGCGAACCTTGCCAGGGAAGTAGCTCGGATCCCCAACCACGTACTTAGCCTTGGCCGTCTCGCCCTCGGACGACACGCCGCACGCCTTGCCCGCCTCGTCGTACACCACCTGAGCGTCGGGCTTGTCGAGCATGTACGTACCGCCGTACACCGCGGACAGACGCGCGAAACCCTGGGGCAACTCGCCGAGGCCGTAGAGGGGATAGATGTACGGGCTGTTGGTCTCAAACCTGGCGAGGGACTCGGAGTAGAGCTTGACCGCCATCACCATCTTCCTCGCGGGCTGGTCCATGAACGAGTCGTCCGTCTGGAGCGCGAGGGCGTGGCCGATGAAGTCCACGGTGTTAGGGTCCAGGCCGTACTCCTTGAAGAGCTCTCGCGAGGTGATGACGTCCAGATCGTACCCCTTGTGGGTCCTCGGGTCGTCTTTCTCGTAATCCTGGACGAAGATGAAGAAGCTGCGCGCGCGGTACTTCTCGAACATGCCCATGAGGGACGACCTGAGCGCATCCTTATCGTTCGCGGGGACCTTGTACGTCTTGCCGCCCTTGACCACGTAGCTCCCGTCCACAGCCTTGAACTCCAGGTACTTGTGCACGCCGGTGTGGACGAGCACGCGCACGAGGAGCCCGTTGCCCATCATGAACTTGGGGACCATGTCGAAGTTCCAGTCCTGCCACCGGCCGTAGTGCGGCGGCAACTCCTGGCCGGGCTTGAACTTCTCGTACAGCTGCTTCAGGTTGAGGCTCGCGGCCTCCCCGCCGTAGTACGAGTTGCGGTCCATGTGGAGGATCTTCTTCCCGTCCACGGAGAGGAGGCCCGCGAGGAGGCATTCCTTCAGGCCCGTGCCGAGGATGATGGCGTCGTACTCCTGATCCATGGTTCACCGCGTTCTCTCTGCGAAAGAGGCGTCGTCTCTCGGGACGAGCGAGGTGATGCGCGGGCGTTGATTCGCGGCGTACGCGCTCGATCTCTGGCGGGGGCCGCGGAATTATTCTCCCTATGCAACTCGACGTGACACGCGATTCCTTCTGGAGTTGTGCGGAGGAGAGAACACTCCAGCTAGGCGATGGCGGGCACGTCCCTGGGCTACGCCGAGAGACTGAGCTGGAGGGACGATGTAGGGGGCACTCTCGGCGACCCCGAACTCTCCGAACCTGACGCAGATGACCTTGAGCGAAAGATCGACCGCCTCGCTGAGCTCTTCCGCGACGCGAAGGACGGGGTGGTCGTGCACACCGGAGCCGGCATCTCAACAACAGCAGGGATCCCCGACTTCCGCGGACCCAAGGGGGTGTGGACCCTGCAGAAGAAGGGCGAGCCCATCCCGCCCGCGAAGTGCAGTTTCGACCGCGCCAGACCAACCCCTACGCACATGGCGCTGGTCGAGCTGCAGCGAGCGGGGTTCGTGAGGTACCTGGTGTCCTGCAACGTAGATTGCCTTCACATAAGGTCGGGCTTTCCTAGGGACCGCCTGGCCGAGTTGCACGGGAATTGTTTCGCTGAGAGGTGCGACACGTGCGGGAGTGAGTACATTCGTGACTTTGAGATGCCTTCGGTGGGCTTCAAACCCACAGGGAGGCGGTGCGTGGCGGTGAAGGGAAAGCGTCGATGTTCTGGTCAGCTTAGGGACCAGGTTCTCGATTGGGACGACGCGTTACCTCCGAAGGAACTCAGGGCCGCGGAGCGTCACTCGCGCGAGGCGTCGCTGTCCCTCGTGCTCGGGTCATCTCTCCAGATTATTCCTAGCTGCAACCTGCCCCTCAAGACGGTCCGGGGCGGGAAAGGTAAGCTCGCCATCGTCAACCTGCAGAAGACGGGCAAGGACAAAAAAGCCGACGTTGTAATCCACGAAAAGACGGACATCGTCATGGCGGGTTTGATGCGGCGGCTGGGTTTGGCGATACCCGAGTACGTGCACTCCGACACGAAGAGACAGTGGGACAAGACCTTCCGCCCCTTGAAGGTTGACGAAGAGGATAGTGCGAAGCGAGCGCGTGTGAAGTAGCGGCTAACTAAGGTAGCTAGTTTTACAACTTTAGATACAAATGGTGGCGCTCGTCTTAGTCTTGAGCTTCTTCTTCTTGCTCTTCTGAGGCTTGATCGCCGCTGCGGGATCCTGAGCCACTGGCGGCTGCGCAAGAGCCGCGGATGGTATTGGCGGTGGCGCCGGGACCGGTGCATGCGGCGGTGGCGGAGGCGGTGACTGCACCGGCGGTGGCGGAGGAGGCGGCGCCTGCACCGGCGGTGGAGGAGGCGGCTGCACCGGTGGCGGTGCTGGCGGCTGTGGTGGCGGTGTCGGCTGCACGATTGACTTCTCAACGGGCGCGGGCCTCGGCGCGACCGGCTGCGGAGCCGGAGCCGGAGGCGGCTTGGGCGTTGCCGGCGCCGTGAGACCAATGCCTGAAGTCGTCGGTGTGCCTCCGAGGCTCAGCTTATCTGCAAGCGATCGGGACGACGTGTTGCCGTCACCGGTCAGTGAACCGCCCCGATACCGCCTGGATTTCGGCGATGCAACGGCTTCTTCGTCCTGAACCAAAATTTTGCGGCCAGAGTTAAAGCTATTCTGTCGCAAAGAGGATTGCTTCGCGGGTTCCTCCTTGATCATGAACACGTTCTTGCCGCTGCGACTGGATTGCCTGAAGCTCGGGTCACGTCTCACGGGTTTGTACCGAGAATCCCAGCGATCTGGTCGTGCGTGTGGCACCCTTGATTCTTTCGCGAGATTCCTAGACTCCGTTCTGGCCCTCTTCGTCTCCCAAGCGATTGCATTTTGATAGTACTCATCCGCCAATCTCGCGCGCTGCATGCACACGAACATTTCCTCCGGAGTGCAGACATCCGGTGCCTTGGCCACGAGCGACGCGACAATCGGTCGTATGGACGTGGCGTTGAGAATGCGGCAATCGCGATAAGATGCCACCCAACTCGGCCGCGAAGCCCAAGCATTCAGGTATCCCTCGAGGCTTGGTCCTCCAAGCGATCCGAACGAGTCCTTGCCGTCAGGGAGCGATGCCACACCTGATTCAAGCAGGTTGTACGCCACCAGCAGCACAGATGCCACGAGAGCGTCGGATGCATCGGGGGTCTGGCCGGCGATGAACGGTCCCTTGAGCGCGGTGATGTGTCCTTCGAGCTCTGTCACAGCCTCGGCCGCTCGACCGCCGAGCGTAACACTGAGCTCATCATCCGATTTAGACATGTACTCCTCGGGTAGGACTCCGGCGCGCTCCAAGCATTGACGCGCATACGCCTTGCCCGCGGGGTACTTACTTCCGAGCACCCTGCCGCCGACGAGGGCAGATGTCAGCTTCTCGCACAACGTTTCCGCATCCTTCAAAGATAAAGGACCGCGCTGCCGTGCAATGCGTGCCACCTGCACCGATTGACCAACCGCGCGCTCCAGCAAGTCTGAGAAACCCCCGACCCATTCTCCGCTGTCCACCCCACCGGGCGTGCCCTGCATGGCCGGGGTCTTCGCTGGAGGGTAGGCATCCCGGAACCACTGCGGCTTGGCGTAATGGTCGATCAAAATAAGTTCGAACGGAACACGCGCTTCCGCAAGGATGAGACAGAGTCTGATGCAGTACGTGCAGTAAGGCACGAGCGGTCCCGCGGGCGAGACACCGTCTATGGGATCGAGTGGATCACCGTCAGACGCCCTCGCTGAAAGCATCGCGATCCTCGGAGCCCCCGGTATGGGCGTACCCTGAGGTCCGGGAGATGCGTCCACGTCGTCGTCGTCGTACTCGCCAGACATCCGGTGGCCGAAATAAGCCTTGCACGTCAGACCAGTTTTGCCGTCGCAATATGACGAATCAAGCATCCTTGCCCTGGCCATCACAGGGTAGAGTTGTCTTCCACCGTCGCACATGTCAGGCGCGTTGTTTGCAAGCATCTGACACGCCACCATCATAGTCGCCGCGCTGTACATGGAGTCACTTTTGTAGCACTCCTTCCAGCTCGGTCGTCGCACCCAGCGTTGCAGGTACTCCATCGCCGATGGCGCGCCAACCTCTTTGAGTGAACACGGCGCCTGAGGCAACGGTGACAAGCCGCACTCGAGCGCGTTATGAGACCAGTACAACATGGTGGCGAGGAAAGCATCTGCCTGATTTGGCGTTTTACCTCCGATAAACGGACCGTTGAGGTTCGCTATCACATCCTCGAGCTCGGCGAATGAGTCGATTGCGATGTTGATGAGGCGCTGCCTCAACGCCGGGCTGGATTCATCTGGGACCTGAGGAATGAAGCCGAACTGCATGTACATCCCGAGGATCGGCTTGGCAGATTCGAGGTTAGACTCTGCGTATCTCGCAGCGGCCTGAGACATGGCGATCCGCGAGCCGAGCGTGCCGATGTACTCCGTCTTGTATGGACCGTCATCGTTGGCCACCTTGGCGAACGCCTCGCTCTGCTGCTTTGCGCGCGCCAGGATCTCGTCAAATTCACCCATCCACTGGTCCGAGTCCGGCAAACCTCCGGGCGTGCCCTGCATCGCGGGTGTGGTACCCGCGGGGAACTGCTCAAGGAACCATGCCGGCTTGTCCCGCATGTCGATGACATACGTCTCGAACGGCACACCAGCCTCGGCGAGTAGAAGCCCGAGCCTGTGGCAGTAAGGGCAAAATGGCATGATTGGCCCGAGCTGGGACGGGCCATCGAGCGCATCTCCGGAGCCATAGGACGCACGGTAGGACAAGACAGCCTTTCTCGGTACGCCTGGAACCAGTGGACCGGCGGGAGGGAGTGTCTGCCCCATCACCGGCGTCCAATCCGACGTGACTGGCTCGTCAAGTCCAACCTCGGCGCGATAATGATCGTCAAGGGCTCGAATCCTGTCCATAACCTCGCTCAAGGCCTTTCCACCTTGGCACACATCCGGTGCCATCTTCCGCACCTTGTCTGCGGCATTCATAACGAGCGAAGCACTGTAAAGGGATGACGAGTGGAACTGCGCGCGCCAGCTGGGACGCTTCACCCACCGTTCGAGGTAGCGTCTGAGCGCACCACACCCGATGTCGCTCAGTGAGCACGGGGCCTCGGGAATCTGAGCAAAACCCGATTCGATGGCGTTGTGAGCCCAGAAGAGCATGGTACCTGCGAATACGTCCGCCTGGATAGGCCTGTCGCCACCGATAAAAGGACCCTTGAGCTTTCCAATCATCGAGTCGAGATCCTTCAGTGATTCAGATGCAACCGCGTTCAGGCGGAAAGCCCTGCTCATCGTATCCTCGCCATCGACAACCTCGATGTTGCCCATCTTCATCATACCCTTCACCAAGGCTTGTCCGGTAGGAAGCTCTGACGTGGCAACAATCGACGCGAACATCGCACCGCCGCCTCGTTGAAGCAGCTTCATGACATTGGCCGTCTTGTACTGACCGTTGTCGTTGGCCACCTTCGCGAAAGCGGGACTCTGCTCGATGCACCTCTTGAGGATTTCGTCGAATCCGCCGACCCACTCGTCGTTGTGAACCCATCCGCCGGGTGTTCCCTGAATCGCAGGGGTGGTCCCCGCAGGAAATTGCTCCAGGAACCACGGTGCCTTGTCCCGGGTGTCTATCAAGTACGTCTCGAAGGGTATGCCCGCCTCGTAGAAAAGCAGCCCGAGTCTGTGACTGTAAGAGCAGTCCGGCATCAATGGACCGCGCGGCGCGGACCCGTCCAGCTCGTCGCCGTTGCCATAAGACGCCCTCGAGGCCATCACAGCGGCCCGTGGGTAGCCCGGTACGAGCGGACCCTCTGGAGCAGGTGCGTACCCGTGGAAGGCGCACTTGTCGTCCAGACCAGCCGCGCAGCGATACGCCGAGTCGAGACCTCTGATCCTGGCGAGCACCTTCACGAAGTCTTTTCCCTGTCTGCACGCATCGGGAGCCATCTTCGTCACCGTGGCGCACGCCTGCATCATGGATGGCGCGCTATAGATGGAGTCGCTCTTGTAACACTCCTTCCAGCTTGGACGTTGCACCCATCGATCGAGATACGGCCTAAGCGACGGAGCGCCCATGTCCTTGAGAGAGCATGGCGCCTGCGGCAGTGGCATCAATCCACACTCAAGTGCGTTGTGAGCCCAGAACAACATCGTGGCGAGGTATGCATCCGCAATGTTTGGACTCTTTCCGCCAACGAACGGACCGTTCAGTTTCGAGATTAAGCTCTCGAGCTCCTTGAAGGAGTCCTGTATGAGCAAAATCAGCCGCTCCCTGGTCTGCGCACCCGTTTCACCCTCAATCTTTGCGATGCTTCCCATACCCATCAGCGCGCCCATCATGTTCTTGGCCGAATCCAATTCCGAGTTTGCAAAGATCACCGCATATGTTGCCATGGCAACTGTGGTGCCCAGCGCGCCGACATGGTCAACCTTGTACTGTCCATGGTCATTTGCGACGCTAGCAAATTTTGGAATCTTCTCGCCGTAAATCTTGACAAGGTTGTCAAATCCACCGACCCACTCGTCGGTGCCGAGAACGTCCGGCCACTGCATCGACGGCGTGGTACCCGCTGGAAACGATTCCAAGAACCAAGGCGGTTTATCGCTCTGATCGATAAGGTATGCCTCGAACGGCACGCCAGACTCTGAAAGCATCAAACCGAGGCGGTGACAGTACGGGCAGTATGGCATGATGGGACCAAGAGGCGCGTCGCCATCGAGAATATCTCCTGTACCGTACGACGCACGGTAAGACAGTACCGCCTTCCTTGGCACACCCGATATGACCTGCCCTTCTGGCGCAGGCTGCTGTCCGAAAAGATGCCCCTCGAATATCGGACCCCCGGTTACGGGCTTATCCAGCCCAACCGCAGTGCGATAGTACGGATCGGCACGACGCGCTCGCTCACACACAGCCGGCAGAGGAAGGAAACGAGGATCGTTCGCGACGTCCGGGGCCATTTTGGAGAACCTGTACGCGTATACCGTCACCGTCGCCGAGTTGTAAAGACTGGAGGTCTTGTAACACTCCTTCCAGCTCGGTCGCTTGGTCCATCGCTCAAGATACGTCCTGATTGACGGCGCGCCAACGTCTTCAACGGAACACGGCGCCTGAGGTATTCCACACAAACCAAACTCGATCATGTTCAGCGCCCAGTAAAGCATCGTGGCCATGTGCGCATCCGCCATATTTGGCCTGTCGCCGCCGATGAAATCGTCGTCCAGGTCGGAGAGTAGCTGTTCAATCTCCGCAAATGAGTCAAGTGCTAACTTGACCATCCGATCCCGAAGCTCTGATCCCGCCTCACCAGGCATAACATTCACACCACCCATGCCCATCATACCGTGCAACAGTTTCTTACCATCTTCAACCTTCGTCTCCGCAAACCTCGAAGCCAACAATCCAGTGGCGAGGCTTCTGCAGAGAAGGCATACCACTCTCGTCTTGTGCTGTCCATCGTCGTTTGCCACGGCGGCGAACCCCATGCTCTGCTCCTTTGCTCTCGCGACGATTTCGTCGAATCCGCCGACCCAGGGCACGCAGTGCTCTCCCGTCGTTGTCCTGAGGCAGTCCTCCGAGCCGGGAACACCTCCGGGGGTACCCTGTACAGCGGGAGTTGTACCCGCTGGGAACGCGTCCAGGAACCATTTTGCCTTGTCTCGTCCGTCCACGGCGTACTCCTCGTGGGGTATGCCAGCTTCCTGGTACAGAAGACCAAGGCGGTGGCAGTACGCACAAAACGGCACGAGTGGTCCCACCGGGTAGGAGCCGTCCAGCTGATCGCCGGTTCCGTACGACGCCCTAGCCGCGAGAACAGCCAGCCTCGGTATTCCAGTCACCGGTGGACCATCCGGCGCGGGCTGCTGGCCGAAGAGGTACCCGTTGAAGTACGGGTCCGGGGGTTCCATTTCAACGATATCCTCCTGCGCTTTGAAGAACCTGGTGTCGTGGAACCTCGATAACGCACCGGGCGCCGTCGTTCTGAGTCCGGCAGCTCCAAAGGCGGTATCATCCGAGCGCTCAGAAGCGGCGTACGCCGGGCTTGACCGTCCGCCATCCTCGCCGCCGCTCGAAGAAGCCGGCGGCGAGTATCTGAATCCATCCCCCTCGCCATCCGCGGCGTCCGGGTTATTCAAACACCCGTCGATGCACTCGTCAAAGTTCTGCCAGTCGATCTGCGGCTTACCGTCGCGCCCGAACCCGATCACGTCCTTCCATCTCGCGGGACCCACCAGCGTCCCGTTGGTGTACGTCGTGGTGCTGCAGAGCTCCGCGCCATACACCGGATCCATCGCGGTGAAAGTTAGGTGCACCAGCCACGGGTCATCCTCCTCGTCCGAATCGCTGTCGTACTCGGATTCGGTTTCCGTGTGCGACCCCGAGGGTTCGCCTCCGTCTCTGGCTCCATCCTCGAGCTTCGCCTTTGACCTCATGCGCCTGGGGGTGGTCATCTCGTTGATGGTCTTGCCAGATTTGGGGCACACGGTTGTCTTGGAATCCTTGAAAACGGCCCATAGCGGCGACGACGGCTCGATGGGACACGCGATGGTGTGCACGCCACTCACCGTCGCGGGCTGCATCACCTCGACAACCTCTTTTTTCATGAACCCCTCTCCCTCCTTGGTCACGTGCCTCGATAAAAGGGTGACTCGAATCACCGGGTTGTACAGCGTGTGGCAACGCAGGTTACCCACGCGTACCATGAACGTGGGCACCCCGTCCCTTCGACTCATGATCGATCGAGTGGTCCACACGATGTCCTTTTGCGGCGACTGGAACTTGGACACCACGGCGGAGAACACGAACGCGTTAACCACGACTCCGACGAGCATGGAGAAGAATGCAACGAGGTATCCTCCGTCGGTGCTCGGCATGACGGTGCCGAACGACATCATCAGGATGTGCGACGCCGCGAATCTTAACGCGAGAAGCGCGTTGGGCACATCCGAGTCCTCGCCCCACTCCTCCTGGGTGTTGATGAGGTCTAGAGGCAGGGAGATGAGAAACATAAGTATGATGGCGAACCCGTACACCACCATCGCCAAAGCACCAGTGAACCACCACGGTTTCTCCAGGACCAAAAAGTACACGTATCCCGACGAAAAGATGACGTTCCTGGATCCCTTCGTCGCGGGTTTCTTGCTCGTCGCACGCTGTGTAGCCAGCAGTCGACGTGCAGCCTGAGCGCTGGTCTCTTTCTGGATAGCGCTGACCACCGACGCGAGGTCCTTCGCGGGGGTTCCCTTCAACTCGGCATTTTGCTGTATGACCTTGTTCGCGGCCATCTTCCAGGCGCCCTTGCTCCATGACGAAGACTTAAAGGAAGGACCGGGCGTCCCCGTCGCATCCGGACCTCCAGGCGCCACCGCGTTGCCTCGCTTCCACATCGACGCCGTTTTCTCGGAGGCCCGCACTCACAGGTGGGATAATTAACGGCAGTGCCGGCCAAATTGTCTCGGAGCGAGGCTGCTGCGGGGCTCAGGGGAGCTCGCGCGTTCCCACTAGCCGGATCGGGCGGAGCGACGCGCTCGCTGGCGCGAGAATCCTTACACGGGTCAACGAAAACGCTATCGCTCACCCAAGATGTCCCAAGCTCAGTTTGAGGCCTATTTGTGTCCGGAGTCTTACGGAGTTCAATAACGCTATCGATGGTGCTTTCTTGCTGAACGGTCGGCCCGCTTCGCGGAAGCGACGAAAGCAAAGGCAGCTGATGAGACATTTACAACCCCTCGCTGCCAGTGTGGGCTCGCACCGACCCAAAACCAGAGATGGAGCGCACAGCGCCTGGAACTTTCATCGGGCTCCGCATCGCCCTACTATCCAGTGGGGTAACTATGTCGGCCATGGCAATCCTCAGCTTGTTTCCCATGGGCAAGTTGGGCGAGGATGGGACATTCGTTGGTCATCGTTTGGCGGAGCTCCTCCTCCCCGTGAACCAGGTGGTCTTCTGCGTCCACCTGCTCATCTTGGCGGCTGCAGAGACTGGTTACGAGGCGGATGAGAAGCTCGCTGGTCATGTTCTTCTCAAGCTGCACGTTGGCACGTGCATCATCATGTTTTTAGCTTGCACGTGTCACTGCATAGTCGTGGGGTCCTTTCCGCCGTTAGCCGTCGTGTTGACGGGGCTTTTGTTTTTCAGCTTCATGTACCGGTGCCTGGCAGACTTGCGCAAGGCGCTCCGGAGGCACTACAGGAGAACACGTGGTATCAGTATTGACCACTTAGCAACAGACGCCATCAAACGCGGGGCCGCAGTGCTCGGTATCTTGGTATACCAGCTCACAGAGAGCCTCGCGTGCGTAGGCAATAATGGAAGCCTCCAATACGTTCGACGTCATTGCAACCACACCAACTTCAACCTGTTCGCCATGATAGCTCTGGCCTTTGCGTTCCTATTTGAGGTTATGGTTGTTGATACAGGAATAGCCACACATCACGAGTTACTACGCTTCGACTCCAACCTGCGACCTGTGGTACGAACAGCCGCAGCTGTCACCGTATGGCTCTGCGTGCAGATGTTCGTCTTGTGGGCCGCCAGATACAACGTCCCGCTCAGCCGAGAGAACCCGGACGGAGAGATGGAGCCTGTCACGCTTAATTGGACACTCTGTGGCGCACCGCTATTTGGGCTGCTGGTGGCGTTTCCGACCCTCATGTATCACATTCCCTGGCTGATGGAAGACAGCGAGAAGCGGAAACAGTCCGCGATCATCGCCGACCCGGAGGCGGGATCCACCCAGCCGGGAGGCGACGAGAAATCCTCGAACCTCGGCGGGAAAGCGGAACGCGCTATGAGCGCGCTCGCCGTGGGTACCGTCCTAGTGGGTGGATGATTGATAACGCTATCGATGGTGCTTTCTGCTGAACGGTCGGCCCGCTTCGCTCGGGTGACAGGAAAGAAAATGGCTGTCATCACAAAGTGTTCTACGTACACACGCGCGACTGCAGCTTGCGATGGTCTCGTCATACCTCGTCGTCGTAAAACGACACCTTTCTTTCGCCCCTGACGGCCTGGAGTTCTGTCTCGATCCCACTGTTGGCTCCGTTGACTCTTCCCCGCGGCGGGTAAGGATCCTGTGAAGCATCGCCATCGTTCAGAGGCATGTATTCCGCCATCAACGCGCGCACCTCCCGGTCAATCTCAGCCTTGATTCTGATCCTGTATGCCGCGTACCCCAGAACGGTCGCCCCAAGAAGAACCAAAAGAGAGATGCCAAAGACGGAGCCCGCGTCCAAGGAGCGCAGTTTGCTCGCTTCAACGGGATCCTGGATGCAGGACGTCCCGCCGACGAGCTTAAAACCCGAGCGACAACCGCACCGATGTCCGCCGATGATGTTTACGCAATCTTGTTCGCAGTGGTTCATGGCGGGATCGGAGCACTCGTCAACCGATTCACACACGACTCCATCACCACGAAACGACGGTGGACACCTGCACTCAACTCCCCTGAATGTGTCGACGCAAGCACTGAAGTTCCCGTCCGGGGTCTCCGTGAACCAGCAACCGCCATGGTCCGGCCGTAAGCACTCGTTACTCTCCAGCGCAGATGAGAGGCACACCCTCGGCTCCGTGGACTCGAGAAACCCAGCGCATATAGCCCTCAAGACATCTTTGGAGGTCAGACGACCGCGATATTGATCCAGGTTCACAACCACCGTCGGCAACATAACGATAGCGCCTCGGCCAGAATCACCCTGATCGGATTGGAGCTGCATCTCCGCATCCATCAGCGGGTTTGCCTTGTCTGCGGTGGTGTCACCGACGCACACTCGAACCCTGCTCAAAGCAGACGCATCTAATCCACATCCATCGGGCTCGTTCGTCTGCATGACTGTCTCCGAGCATTCCGCGGTGAACGTGCCGTCGGTCATCGAGCATTTCACGGGGTGTGAGGTAGCATACTTCCAGTACTTCCACGGGACATTTCCGTGATTGTCGCCGGATAGCTCCTTGAAGAGGCAAAGTCTCCTCAAGTTCTCGGCGACAACGTCGGATCCATTGTACCCGTGCGTTCGAACCCTGTCGGCGATGTTTGGGTCGACATCGGGTCCGTCTGTTGGATCGGGCGCGCAGTATCTTCCCCCGTTGATGCAGAGACCTCCGCACTTCTCCGTGTCATTTTCCGCGATGGGACACGACCAGGTGACGTAATGAGGGGAAAAGGACGCGGCTCCCTGCTTCTCCAAGTCAACGGCTGAGCTCATGATATCACTTATGAAGCCCTGCGTCCGTGTGCACGAATCGCCGCACACTTGATCCGAAGAGGACCACAGTTCCCACTCGACGACATCGTCCGGGTGAGATATGCTGTCCTGCCAATCCAGCGTGAGTACGAGCACGTCGCCCGCCACGGTCGCGGCCCTGAGGACGTCACCAACCTCCTTCGTGACGAGAGCGGAAGGAATGGAGATTTCCTGCGCGAGACGCGCGAGCTCCGTTCCACCCCCCGCGCTACCGTCCGGGTCCGCCATCGTCAGGAGGGGCTCCTCGACGTCGTCTGCGACGAGAACCGCTTGCGCCCCCGCGAGTTGGGCGTGTAAAACTTTCTCGGCGAAGTAGCACGAGCCGCGGTCAACGAGAGCGATCGTGGCGTGGCCGACGCCCTTGGCCCTCGGAAGGTCCGCGAAGGGGGTGCAACCCAGAGCGTCGTCGGCGGAGTACACGAGCTCCCCGAGCAGGGAGGCGCCGTAGAGCGGTGTGCCGAAGTTGGCCAACGCCGTATCATAAACTCGAGGGAAGGGACTGAGTATCCGGAGGCTCGCCTTCTCCACGATGAACGCCGCGGGCCTGGCGAAGGCGGATTTGATCATGAGGACGGCGACTAAGACCCCAGGGAGCAAGGACATGCTGTGGAGCATTGTATGAGTATGGCGAGGGTATCGTATGAAGTGACGTGCGTTGGAGCTCTGGGTCCAATGGCGGCGGGCTTATGATAACGTCGCGTCGTCTGTTCCGAGGGTTGTCATTCGATTTAACTCGTAGCGCGCAGAGAATGCGTGGAATAATGAATTCATCACAACAGTTTGTCTGAAAGTTGCACGAAAACGTGATGGGACCCGTCACTTCCTGCTTCGCGTCGCGCGAGGCGAGCGGGTGTTGTGGGCCTTCACCTTTCCCTTCTCTTTCTCTTTTGCCTTCTCCTTCTCCGCGGGGGCGGGCTCCGAGTCCGCCGCTCGACCAAACGGGTTCACGCCGCCCGTCAGGCCGCTCGTGGGAGTCTCTCCGCCGCCACCGAGCGCGTTGAGCAGGATGTTGAGCTCCGAAGAGGTAAAATTTGGCGACGCCGGAGGTTTGCCATCCTCGCCCCGAGGCGACTTCTTCGCACCCGCCGCAACCCCATCCGCGCCATCCGATCCCGCCAGTTTCTCAGTAAGAAGCTTGCGGAGGAGCTCGCTGTGCTGCCCCGCAGCCTCTCCGTCCTTGGCTTTGGCGCTGCCAGGTTGTTTCTTGTCAGCCTTGGCGTCATCCTTTTTCGCGGGCGGCGCGCTCGTTCCCGCCGCGGCCGCGCCACCACCCGCACCCGCTCTCGGTGTCACCGACAGGATCCAGTTCATGACAGCCTGCATGTCCACCGTGGGAGTGTCGAGCGGCGTCTGAGGCGCGGCAGCCTTCGCCGGCTCCGGACCCAAACCTAGGCCAAGTCCCTCAGCCCTCGGTGAGATCAGATCCTGAACCTGCTTCAGCAGCTCGATTTCCACCTGAGTGAGCGACGCCGACGTGGGCAGAGCCTCGAGGGATGGTGGCGCTTTGTGCGACGAAGGCGGCCCTCTGCCGTCCCCCCTCGAGGAATCTTGACCGTCGCCCATCCCGGAGGCGCCCGAGGCGCCCGGAATCTTCACGCTAAGCTTCGGTCTCCAGCTTCCCCCCGAAGGCGAGTTATCGGATGGCGTAGGACGGGATCCCCTCTTCGGAGAACTCGCGTCCGGGGGTTGGAAGGGCGCTCGCTTGCGCTTCCCCGAGCCCGACGGCGTCCCTCCCCCTCTTGAATCTTCAACCTTCTTCTCCTCCTTCTTGACCAGCACCGCGTGCCGGTTCTTCACCGCGTTGTCCGTCCGCCCCGTCACCATCCTAGCGATCTCCGTCCACTTGTTCCCGTGCAGCCTGTGACCCTCGAGCAATATGCGGTCCTCCTCCTCGCTCCATCCGCCCTGCTTGATGTCGTTGTTCAGGTAATTCTGCCATCGGCGACGGCATTGCTTCGCACCCTTCGCCGCCATCTTGGTCGAGATCAGCGCCCATTTCTTGACGCCATACTCTGCAACGAGCGCGCGAAGCTGTTCGTCTTCCTCATCTGTCCACATCTTTACCCAGCGAAGAGTTCAGCCCTCACCGTTTGCGTCGGACGGCTCCCGCCAACCTAAAATCCAAAATTGCCAAAAAGGCCGGACCGGAGAAGTGCTCGCCCGCACACGCGAAACACTCTGGGTCCCTCGCGACGAACTGAGCTCTCTACGGAGACTTCGGAGGTGGAGCGATCGGCGCGGCGACGGCGACGTGCGAGTGCGTACCTCACTATTGGCGGTCCCCCAATGTTGAATTCTCCCTTATCTCCGCCGAACTTTGGTCACGAAAATCAAACCCAGCCCACTCTCCCATTTTCGTATCAACCGCACGGTCTGACGGTCAAATTGAAAGCAAATAATCGAAAGATTTTCATTTTACCCATCAAATCACCGATCAAGCTGACCCTTAAAAAAAGACAGCTTCGGCCAGGCCGAGGAAAAGGGCACCCGACTCGAGTCGACTGCGTCATTTAGCGCCCCGACGACTTGAGATCGGCGGTGCGGTCGAGGGGATGGGGGTGGACGGCGATGCGCATCGGTATGATGCAGGGGATGCTCTTCTGGCGAGGCGAGCGCAGTCCGGTTACGACGCCAGCGAGTGGACCTCGGAGGTTCTCGATAGCGTCGAGAGGGGTGAGATCCACCTTTTCTGCTCGAAGCCGGAAACGATGCCCGCCGCTGTCCTCACAGCCGGCTGGGAAGCGTGGGGTCCGCCGCCACCACCGTCGCCGTCGAGGGATTTAGTCGCCATAGACGAGGACGCATCTGCCGAGACTACCCCTGGCTGGGCTAGACTGGAGCGGTGTTTTGGTTTAGGTTGCCATCGTTGCGTCGACGCGTACCGCAGGCAGATAGACGCTTGGGACGCCGTCGCGCGCGAGGAAGAGGGGGACGACACCGCGGTCTTAGCCGCGCTTATGGGCGAGCGTAATGAGCGACGTTTGGTGAGGCAGGCGAGGCAAGTGGTTGCCTCGACGAGTAGCGCGGGCGAGGACAGCGAGGACCGACGTCGGCGACTCTTCGTCGGCACTGCGTACGAGGCTTTCGTCAGCGCACACTACGGTTCCGATGAGTGTTGTGATGCTGTGGGCCAGATGTTGCCGATGTTGGTACCGATGAACGCCACGGGCGCCCTTCGTGACGTGCTAAGCGGGGTGGTGGCTACAGGGGACGTGCCAGGGCTCTTCCAGCTTCTCGCGCAAAGTGATGAGAATATCCGGGCCGCTGCGAGGAAGTGTTTCGATATACTTGGAGAGTCCAGGCCGGTGCGCGGGAGACTCCCGGAGGAGACCGCGCGAGTCATCGACGAATGGGTAGACACTCTGTGGTCCGCATTCGAGGAGCATGCGACCAGTCAGGGCCAGGATCATGCAGGCTCGTTGGCTCCAGCAGACAATCGCTTGTTGGCCTGGGTTGCGCTCGCAGACGCTTTGGGCCAGATGGGCCATATTTCGCGAGGCGAGGTGCTGGCGCGCCATCCGAACGTGCTGAGCGCGGCTCTTGACGAGTTATCAGACGAAAGCACGGACAACTCGACCGTGTGGCTGTCCGCTTCTCGGGTCATTTCGGAGTTACTCCCGGCGCGAATGGACTCGGACATCCACGGATCGCCGTGGCTTGAGGCGGGCGTTCCTCCAGGCACAGCAGTGGACATGCTCGAGGCGGCTGCAAGACAGGCTCTGTGTGCGGATACGCGAGACATGATCGTCCTGGCTGTGATCGCCACGCTCGAGTCTTTGAATGGAAGTACGGAACAGGAGGATGTTGCCGCGTTCACGTCGGCAATGACGTTTTTGACCAAAACTGTGCCGAAGAATCCTCACCTGTTTGACGAATGCACCCTGTGGATCGCGCGGCGAGGTGCACTGGATGTCATAAGGCGCAGCTTCGCGCTCGGGCGACAACCACGCGATGCCAACAAAGATTGGACAACTACAGTCACGATATGTCTGGCGGCCGATCCGTCGTTCAAAACGAATTACTCAGTGATGTCAACGGCGCGAGCAAACAAGGCATCGCAGGCTAAGAGGTCGGCGAAGCTGAGTGCGGAAACCGTTGCGGTGATGGGGTTCAGGGCGGACGCGGCAGCGCTGAGTGCGCTGGCTTGGCACGCAGCTGGAAATACGGACGGCGGGGTTGGTCTCGTGAGCGACGGTACGGCTGGTATCATGACAGATGACGCGATGATGCATTCAATCTGGGAGGATGGCCTCGACAAGGACGATGATCGTACGCCGCGAGAAATCGCCGCCGAATGTTCCGCAGGGGCAATCGCCTCTCGGCTCGATGCGACATCATCCGCGAGGTGGACGTGCGATCCGGATGGATGGCAATTAGCGAAAAATCCCATGGTCATCAACGGCTTGCTTGCGGCGGCGGCAGACCTCGCACTCTCACCCAAATCAAGAGGCACGACGCCCGCGGAGGGAGATTTCACAATGTTCAGCAATGTTGACATCACCAATTCGGCTTCTGTTGGTGCGAGGATGTCTTCGGAGTTGCTACAAACGTGTTCGTTACTCTCATCATCGCCTGATCCACTCGCGGCCGCGGCTCTACCCTTTGACGCCATGCGGGCGGCAGTCGCCATGCTGATGGGCCAGAGCGCGGAACTAAGATCGGCAGGGAGGGTTCTACTCAGTTGTCAGGCACTTGGTGTCAGTCGCAAGAGCGAGGTTATCGGCTCGGAGGTATGGACAAATGTATGCGCAGTTCCTGATGCTACTCTAGCGGCACTCAAAGGTGCGGCTGATGCAGTTGCTGCTGCGATGGAGCTCGGTGACACATCTCTGCGCGTCAATGCTGCATCGTGGTGCATGTTCCACTGCAAATCTCTGATTCCGTGCGCGACGGAAGCGTCTATGCGGGGCGCGATAGATGACCTATGGCGAAAGTGTGTCATCGCTCGTGCTGCTCTCGCGAGAGATGTCTGGGATCTCTGCGTGGGGTCCATCTCTGGTTCAAGACATCTAGCCGGTGAAAGTTTCTCGCAGGGCGACCTCGTACGTGTGTTTCAGTGTTTGCCTGATGTTTTCAATCTCTGGTACAAGGCTGCATCTGAGGCGAAAGACAAACCTCTTGACCCGAACGCGGACAAGGTCTACGAAGATGATGTATTCGAATCCCTCGCTCGCGGCGCGCACGACGAGTTCTCAGCGCTGAGCTGGCTTCAGGATTGTGTGCGATGGGGCTCGACCGCGCTGACCCCTGCAGTGGCAAACCACTGGATGAAAGCTTTGGACAGCTCCCTGGAAGCCGCGACAGGTGCTCTGAAAATTGCTAA
>MDTE01134826.1_pt1 | contig 21244 bp, 14 predicted proteins | sample 811231 | NCBI WGS metagenome assembly MDTE01 (sample SAMN05326651, study PRJNA326480) | marine metagenome | isolation source: seawater | place: Indian Ocean: Red Sea | collected 2010
AGAGCACCTAAGGTCGTGAAGACATCACTCCACAGATGCATCCCGTCTGCCTCAAGTGCCGGCGAGCGGTGCTCACGGCCCACCCGCACGAGCCACAGGGCAGCGCCGCCATTCAAGACGGCAGCCACAGCACTGACGACAACGCCAGGACCGAGATCTCCAAGCGGCTCAGGGTCCCAGAACCGGCCGCTGGCCTCTGAGACGATGAGGCAAGCCGCGGCGACAATCATGGCGCCCTCGAAGCCAGCGGAGAAATACTCAGCCTTGCCATGGCCGAACGGATGGCCCTCATCGGCAGGTTGTCGCGCAAAACGGAGGACTCCGAATGCGATGACAGCCGCCAAGACATTGACCACCGATTCGGCTGCGTCTGAGAACAACGCCACCGAGCCCGTCAACTGCCAGGCCGCCACCTTGAGGGCCAAGACGAGCAGCGCAACGACGACGCTCCAGAGCGCAGCCCGCGCCAAGACGCTGTCTTCCACTCCCCCTGCCATCCAGGTCATTCTCGCACAGAGTCGGGAACTAGCTCGCCGTTTTTGGGGCTATGTCGCCCAAGACCGGTGGCTTCACCGTCTGCGAAATGCCGCCGAGTGTCCCGTTTGAATCACGCTTCGCACTGCAGAGGTCGTCATCTGCGGGATCGAGGCCACCCTGGACAGTTCTTCGCTGACGGTCACCCTCGACAGGAGTGTGTTGTCCGTATTGACACAAACAGCCACGCCCAGCTGGACCCATCGCGCGATGGGGTGACTAGCCACGGTCTCGATCACCCCCACCTGATAGTTGGAGGTGGGACAAGCCTCCAGCACCGTGCCTCGCTCGAGCACGAGGTCGAGTACTGCAGGGTCGTTCAGCAATGTCGTACCGTGTCCAATGCGTTGGGCACGAAGTTCCTCAATCGCAACGGCTATCTCACCCGGCCCTCGACCTTCCGCAGCATGCACGGTGCGCCCCAGCCCCAGCGTTTCTGCGCGTCGAAAGGCCGGTCCGTAGTCACTCAATCCAAACGAGTGGCCCGGAGCCGGGCCACCGGCCAGATCGATCCCCACGACACCAGGCCGCGATTGGGCAATGGAGACCAGGTGCTCCAGAACCGTGGGGGGCTCTCCATAGAGGCCACACAAGAGCAGCCCCGCACGGCTACCAATGCCGTCGAGAGCGGCATCCACGATCTCTTCTGGGACCGCCCCGCGGTGAAGCTGGGGTGCAAAACGGATCTCCAGGGTCGTCACGTGGTCATCGACAGCATCCTCACAGATCTCCGACGCCACACGACGAACACTCTCGGGCTCTTGCAGTAGCGAGAGTGTGAACTCGAACCGAGCTAGAGCCGCCTCAAGGCCCATGCCGGCCACAAAAGGCAAGTCCGACGGGACGTCCAGCCCCCTCGCAGATGCCAACTCCACCACCGTCTCCGGCCGGAGGGAGCCATCGAGGTGTCGGTGCAGATCAGCCAACGGCAACGATGACCAGGAGGTCGACTCCTTCCCGCGAGCCTCGTCGTCGTCACAGGTCGAACCACCACCGCTGGACAAGCACTCCATGGGCCCCAGCATGCCCCAAGGACGCCCCAGCAAGGTAGGCTGCGCTTTACTCTGGACGCGAAGAGCACCGAACTTCACAAGCCGCTGGTACCAGAGGATGGATAAACCATCGCAACCCGGGCCCACCACGTAGGGAGCCGCCCACCTCGCTCAACGCAGGAGGCCATTGCTGGTGACTGGACCCGCACCGGAGAAGCCAACCGCCGACCAAGAGCAGCCGTGGTCCTCACGGACCACCTGGCTACCTGACGTCGTGGCTGGCCTGACGGTGGCCCTGCTGGTCATCCCGCAGGCGATGGCGTACTCGGTTCTGGCTGGTCTGCCCCCACACTACGGGCTGCTGGCAGCCGGTGTGCCGTCTCTGGTGGCCAGCTTCTTCACGGGTTCGGCAACCCTCCAGACCGGGCCCACAGCGCTCACTTCACTCCTCACGTTCGGCACCCTCAGCACGCTAGCAGCCCCCCAGTCAGCGGACTACATCGCCTTGGCTGCACTCCTCGCGCTGATCGTGGGGGCCATCCGCTTGGGCATCGGCCTAGCCCGAAGAGGTGGCATCTCACGCATCATGTCGCCGCCGGTCGTCCAGGGCTTTGCGAGCGCAGCCGGTCTACTCATCTTCTCGAGTCAGGTCCCTGCAGCCCTCGGGACTCTTCCTAGCGAGCAGGGTGTAATGGCTCGGGCATGGGCCTCCGTACTGGCCCCGTCGTCGTGGCACCCAGAGGCCATCGGAATCGCCCTAGCCACCATCTTTCTGATCTTCGCGGGCCGTCGCATCCACCGCACCTTCCCGGGGGTGCTGGTCGCCGCGGTGCTCGCATCCATCTACAGCGTCGTCTCCAACTACCCGCCTTCACTGATCGTCGGTGAAGTGCCCAAGGCGGCTCTTGCGCTGAACCTGGACCTTCCTTGGTCCATGGCTCCAACCCTGCTCATTGCAGGACTCGTGATCGCCCTTGTGGGGTTCGCCGAGGTCGTCGTGGTCTCGGAGACTGTGAAGACGGACCCAAGCCAGACCTGGGACCCAAACCGAGAGTTCATCAGCCAAGGGACAGCCAATCTAGCGGCCGCGTTCGTATCAGCCTTTCCGGTCGGCGGGTCGTTCTCACGAAGCACGCTGAGCGGCCTCGCGGGAGCCCAGACACCCCGAGCGGGGATGGTCACGGGGGGCGCTGTCTTGGTGTTCTTGCCCTTTGCAGGGATCCTCGCCACACTGCCCCAGGCCGTGCTGGGCGCCATCGTGATCGCAGCCATCCTGTCGCTGCTCGACCCACGACCCATTCACCGCCTCTGGAAGACCCGTCGTTCCGATGGGATCGTGGCCGTCGCGACCTTTGTGTTCACCCTCTTCTCGACCCCACACGTGGAGCGCGGGGTGATCTTCGGCGTAGCGCTGGCCACATGCGTCCGGTGGTCAACGAAGCGAAAGGATGACCAGGAAACAAGGGCGTGAGAGTCAACTCAGCGCTCGGCCAGAGCTTCCAGGACCCCCGCCTCACAGCCCCTCGCAAGAGTAGGATCAAGCCGACCGCACAGAGAGAGCCCGTGCTCCGCTGAGCTGTAGGTCCTTCCCACCGAATACCCGGCGCCGCGAGCCACGTGATAGCGATGGGGCTCGGGCACACGCTGCAGCGCAGCTCCAAGGCGCTCTGGCATTGCGTGCAGGTGATCTCCCAGTGGAAACCCGAGTCCACGCCAGCAGCCCGCTCGGTCCTGATCATGAACAAGGTCATTGCACACGGAGAGTGGCCACCCTTTCTGGCCCCAGTTGGTGACCCCCAGGAACCAGCCCAACCCGAGCAGACACGACTGCCGTTGTCGACCCGCTACACCGCTACAGGCTGCCTTGGCCTGGTCCGATAAGCCCACGGACCCGTTCGCACTGCCAGCGTCCCCCGGGACAAAGGACAGCCCTGCTGCATAGAACCCCTCGCCCCAAGCGGCACCCGCACGACAACCACGAGCGGCCTCCGGGGAATTGAGTCCCGAGCAGAGAAGCTGAAGCGCTTGCGGATCATCTCGGTAGGGGCGGGACGCAAAAAAGCCGAGGGGCTCGAAGCATGCCGAGCGATACACGGCGGGGGATGCTGCGATATCGGCGGACGCATGCACAAGCCCAACCTGGGAGATGCCGCCCACCACCGCCGGGGCGAAGCCCACACACAAGATGAGCGCCGAAGAGAGCGTAGCCCCCTTAGCACGCAGATGCTCGACAACTGCGCCCCAGCCGACGCCCGACGAACACAGAAGAGCGACCAGTAGAGGTGGCAACATGCGATCGGCCGCGCCTCGTGGGTTGGCAAACTCCAGAGCCAAAGGCCTTAGCCGAATATCGAGGACACAATAGGCAAGGCAGAAAACCCCAACAAACACCGCGGGCAGTAGAGAGGCCGCCAGCTCCGGCGGCTTTCTCGCGCCGCGAATGGCCGCTACGACACCGAGAGCAAGGCCCAACCAGACGATGACCACCCAGAGACTGGCCCCGGAGCTCACCAGGCCCTGGGGCAGCGCCGGCAGGGCTGCCTCCATATGCAGCGCTCGCGGCAGCTCGCCCAAGATCAAGTCCCAGACCTTGGACGCCTCTGCATCGAGCCGTCTCAAGCGACTGACCGTCTTCTCGACACCCTGCACCTCCAATCCAAACGGTCGATGCAGGAGAAGCTTGTAGAGGAAAGGAGAGGCACCAAGCACGGCCCCACCCAGCCCAGCCAACAGTGAGAGGGGCTGACGAAGGCTCGAATGAAGAAGCAGAGCCATGCACCACACCAGCGCCACAAAGGGGACGGAGCCCATGGAGTTTGTGACGGCCAACCCCGTCCCCAAGCCCAGCACGAGCCAACACCAGGGGGCATGGAGAATGAGCGAAGGCAGCCCCGACGGTGCCGCGCGGTCACGACGCGCCCGGGCAGCCAGCAACAAGACCCATATGGCCAAGCCATAGTCGAACAACAACTGTGTCCAGTGCCAATCCCCAAAGGTCAGGGATGCTCGGAACAGAACAGGGGGAGAGAAGGCCACGCCGGCAGTTCCCAGTACCGCTGGTGTGCGTCCTACCCAAGCGTCCAGGAATCGGAACACCACCACGATGAGGCCCACTGAGAGCAGATAGACCAGCGTCTGCGGGATCCAGCCGCTGGCCCCGAACAAGGCAAACAAGGGGGAAGCGAGGATCGCCATCAGCAAGTAGCCACCAGTGGCGCCGTCGTAGCTGTCCCACAACGGCCACGGGCCCACACCGAGCAACAGCTGCGAGATCGCCCCAGGCGCACACTCCAGCGACATCGTCGCCCAGGGGCTGCCTAGACCCACGACCCCCCAGAAGAGAACCGCATGACCCACCAAGATCAGCGCCGCTCCCCGGTGGGCATCGATCCAACGTACCGCGAGGGTCATGGATGCACCTCTCCTGTCACCAACACCCCCTCAAACAGACCCCGATCGAGGTGGCGAAGCACGCTACCATGGACCCCGTGGGGCTCCATTGCCCGGAGCCTCCGACCAGGCTAGGCTCCCGCCGTGTCCGCGCCCCTTTCACCGTCACTGCAACGCAACCTGCAAGCGCTACTGCAGGTAGACCGAGCGCTCGCCGAACGGATCTGTGGTCCTGTGGGCGATCAGCATCTTCGCGAGGAAGAAGACGGCAGCCTCAGCTACAGGATCCATCGCAGCTGGCACTCGCTGACTCTCACGCCCGGGCAGGTGGAGGAAGCACTCCAACCCGTGGGAGATGCCCGAGAGGTGCTCGTCATCGGGGCCGGCATGGGCGAGCTCATCGACCCACTCATCGCCGGGCCCAAGGGCACACTGGTGACGGTGTGGGACTCGGACCCTTACCTCCTGCGACTCCTCTTGAGTCGCAAGGACTACAGCCAGTCGCTGATGACCCGTCGACTCAAGCTGTCTCTGTGCGCTGACCTGATGCTCGAGATCACCACGGCGAGCGCTGAGCGTGCCACGGTGTTCCACCCCTTTCTGGCACCGGTCTACAACAATGAATCCCGGCTCGTCGTCGAGGGACTGCGTGACCAAACAGCCTTGGTCTGCGAGGGCGGCCTGTTCGTGGACGATCTGGCCCAGGCGCTGCGTGCAGAGGGCCTCTCGGTCGTGACGTGGCCGTTGACGCGGCTCTCCCCCGACGAGTTGATGCGCCTCGTCCTCACTTTTCAGCCGAAGTTCGTGGCCTCAATCAACTACTTCCATGGGCTCGCAGAAGCCTGTGCCGATGCCAACCTGCCGTTGATTGCGTGGGAGATTGACCCTTCCACCGACAGGCTAGCGCCCACGGGGGTAGGCGACGTAGCGCACGTCTTCACCTATCGAAAGGCCAACGTCGAGGTGTTTCAGAAGGCCGGATTCTTCCAGACGGAGTACCTGCCGCTGGCAGCCGACATCGACAAGAGGCGGCCTTTGGACCTGTCCCACACGGACTCGGAGTACTACGGTTCAGAGGTCTCCTTCGTGGGCAACAGCATGGTGGCTCAGGGCCAGCTATTCAAGGAGAACCTCTGCGACCTCTATGTCACTTGGAAGGATAAGGACGAAGCCTCGGCCCGTGCAGAGATCGAGGAGCACCTCTCAGCACTGCTAACTGCCCAGGCACAGGACTACACACAATTTCACCTCCCCGAGATGCTGGAAGAGCGTCTGCCACAGTTCGTCGCTGCCATGCGCTCGGAGGACAAGACGGACCCCGTGACTCTGGTGGCGGAGATGGCGGCCGCAGACAAGCGGATTTTGTATGTCAGCAACCTGGGCCAGGTGGACGTAAAGGTCTGGGGAGACGAGGGCTGGAGACACACAACAGAGCACGGCGCCCGCTACATGGGTCCTGCGGGGCACCACGATGAGCTCACCAAGATTTATGCATCTACAGGCATCAACGTAGACATCGGACGCCTCTATCAGAGCGACATCGTGACGATGCGGGTGTTCGATGTCCTAGCGTGCGGCGGCTTCTTGCTGGCCGAGTACAGTGACGCCCTCGTCGAGCTCTTCGAGCCGGGCACCCACCTCGACTGCTATCGCGACCTGAGTGAGCTACTGGAGAAGGTGGAGTACTACCTAGAGCACAAAGAAGAGGCCGCCGCCATCGCCAGGGCCGGCATGGCGGCCGTCCGCGAACGCCACACGATCCAGCTCCGGCTCCAGCACATGCTGCTCAAGACAGGGCTCGCCCGTCACGCCAGCAACGCCAACCCAGCAGGCGCTGCGCTCCCTGGTGGGAGGTAGCTTTCATGGAATTCACTGTCGTCATCACCGAGCCCCAGTTCCGGAATCGTGGACACTTCCGCTACGACCTCGCTCGCCTGCTCGCGGGCTCCATCGAATCACTGGGGCACGACTGTACGCTCTCACGCAACCTGCCCGATCCGGGAAGGATGAACCTGATCGTGGGCGGCCACACAATCTACGAAGAGAAGCACCTCGCTCTTTTTCAGTCACCACAGGTGCGCTACGGGATCATCCAGACCGACCGGCTCCTCGATGTGGGGCTGCCCTACGGGCCAGAGAAGGCGCTGTTTGAGAACTTCTACACCCCGATGCTCCAGGGGGCCCAGTTCATCTGGGACTTCCAGGCGAGTCACTTGCCCCGACTGAAAGAACTTGGTCTCTCAGCTCGGCGACTCTCCATCGGCTACGACCCGGCCTTGGCCTATCTACCTCCGAAAGCAGAGCGCGACTTCGACTTCTTTTTCTTTGGGCAGGTAACGCCACACCGCCAGCAACTCTTACTAAGGCTCCAAGGGCGAGGCCACGGGCTACAACACTGCGATGACCAAGACCCGTTCTTCCGCGACGACTTGATCGCTCGCGCGCGGGTCCATGTGGATCCACGCTGGGGTGACGGTGCTGCCAATCCAAGCTTCACTCGCCTGGCTACTTTGCTGACGAATGGCTACGTCGTCGTCGTCGAAGAGGGCGGTGACCTCGATGGGCTCGAGGACTGTGTTGTAACGGCTCCAACCGACCAATGGGTTCAGTGTTGCTCGGATACGCTCGCTCGGTCCGACCTGGACCAGTTGGCTGAGACCTTTCACCAGCGATTCAAGAGCCGGCCGATGACGGAGTGCCTGGCACCCTTACTGGAGGAGCTTCAGTAATGCGCTTCAACATCGCGATGATGGCGGGCAACAACTTCCAATACCTTCACTTCCTGTTCGACACCGCACGGCTCATTCGCCTCGCCCTCGAATCACTCGGCCACAATTGCTGCATCACGCGCAACAACCTCGAGAAAGACCGCATCAACATCCTGGTCGCTAGTCACACCCTGACCGAGCCGGGGGTAACGAAACAGATTCTCGATGCCGGAGTTGACCTCATGGTCCTCCAGTCGGAGGTGATCTCCGATGGGCAGGTCAACTTCACAGGCAATCGAGAACACTTCACCAACTGCTATCTACCGCTGCTCCAAAACGCACGAGCTGTCTGGGAGTGTGTGCCTGGTCAACTGCCAATCCTCGAGCAGTTGGGAGTCGCCGGCCACCAATTTCCGCTGGGCTACCACCCGGGCATGAACCAGATCGCTCCGAAGCGAACAAAGGACATCGACTTCCTCTTTTACGGGAGCATCTCGGAGCATCGAGCGAAGCTCCTACGAGAACTCCAGGCCCGAGGCAATCATGTCCTCGTGTTGTTCGACGCGGCTGCCATCTACCGCAATGACTTCATCGCCCGGTCTCGCGTCCACCTCACCATCAAGCGTGAGCTGGACATGCACCACCTGCCTTACGCTCGAATCTGCTACTTGATTGCCAATGGGGGAATCAACGTCGTCGAAGAGTGTCCCGACCAAGAGTGGCTCCAAGACTGCTTCCTCTCTGCGCCCACGGACCAGTGGGTCGACCTCTGTGAGGAAACACTGCAACGGGATGACCTGGACTCTCTCGCCGAGACCTTCCGTCAGCGACTCCACTCCCGAGACATCACGCCGGCCATCGGCAGCCTGATCGAGCAACTGTAGGGAACGTCACCACACAACGACAGCTGGGGTCTCCCGGAACATGCATGCGGGATCAGTGGCACCGCACATCCCAACTGTAGGGAATCGGATTGGCCAACGGATCCATGCGATCGCTGCGCCGCGGGTCGTGAGCATGCGTACAACAATTGGCCACGATCGCCGTTGTATCTCCGATTCCCTTGAAGCCGTTCCACAGGTCCGGTGGGATCACGACGAGAGCGTAGTTGTCAGGTCCGAGGAACACCTCCTGAAGATGACCGTGAGTGTCTGATTCCTCACGGCAGTCGTAGACGACAACCTTCACCCGACCATGGATGCACGCGTAGTTGAGCGTCATGTCGCGATGGCGATGCCAGCCTTTAACGACTCCGGGGTGGATGGACGAGAAATAGATCTCACCGAACTGCTGGAAGTGCGGATCCGTGTGCTTGAGCATGTGGTGGATCGTGCCTCGCTCATCAGAGATGCGTGCCAGCGGGACCACCTCGACCCCAGCCACTGGGCCCCGCACACAAGGCCACGGATTCGAAGACATCTAGAACACCTCCAGGCGGGGCAGAGCCACGACGAACTGGCCTCCCCATGTACGGATCTCCGCCAACGAAGCCTCTATCTCGTCCCGGAGGTTCCAAGGCAGGATGAGCACATAGTCAGGACGCGACGCGATGAGTTCTTCGGGAGACAGCACTGGAATCCCGGTACCAGGAAGCCAAGTGCCCTGCTTGTGGGGGCTGATGTCCACCGTGCAGCCGAGCAGATCTCTGCGCACACCACAGAAGTTCAGCAGGGTGTTTCCCTTTGCCGGCGCTCCGTAGCCCATGACATGCTTACCCTCTCGCCTCGCCTGAACGAGAAAGGCCAACAAGTCAGCGCGACTGGACTCGGCCCGAGTCTGCAAGAGGCCGTAGGTCGCAACGTCACACAAGCCGAACGCCTTCTCAGCTGCGAGGCAGGCCTCCACCGACCCGTCGACCCCGTGTCGCGAGCATCCTCGATGGCTTACATAGAGAGACAACGAGCCACCGTGAGTTTTTCGCTCACGCAACTGTGAAATCACAAGTCCAGCTTCCCCTAGGACCCGCTGCAGAGTGTGAACAGAAAAGTAGGAGTAGTGCTCGTGATAGATGGTGTCGAAGAGCCCATCTTCGAGCAGCGCCAGCAAGTGCGGAACCTCCAGCAACAAGAGCCCCTCATCGGCCAGCAGCCTCTTCAGCCCCGCTACAAAGCCCCGAAGGTCCGGCACGTGCGCCAAGACGTTGATGCCGATGATGAGGTCAGCCTGCCCCCCTTCTCGCACGAGTTCTTCTGCAAGGGCCAAGCTGAAGAAGGCTACCCTCGTGGGCACCCCAGCCGCGATAGCCACCTGAGCCACGTTGGCGGCCGGCTCAACGCCCAGACAGGGAATGCCTGATGCGACAAAATTCCGCAGCAGGTAGCCATCATTACTGGCCACCTCGACCACCCTGCTGTCCCCGCTAAGTCCACAGCGTTGCCGAAGATCATCGGCGGTACTGCGGGCGTGATCGAGCCAAGTGGTGGAGTACGACGAGAAGTAGAGATAGTCGGCAAAGATAGACTCGGCTGGCGCAAACTCTGGAACCTGCACCAGGAAACACTCATGACAGACATACGCTCGGAGCGGCCGAAAGAGCTCCGGGGCGTTCCGCTCGCTGTGGGGCACAAACGAGTTCGCTAACGGAGCCTTACCCAGGTCGATCACGAGCTGCCGGAGTTCCTCATTGCAGAAGCGGCATTGCCACTCACCATCCCCCGCGACCTCCTGAGCTGTGGTGGCGCGCCGGCTGGCGCTCCCCTCTCCGCCTCCCGCCTCGGTGGGGATTGGATGGGATGCAGGAGCCACCCCGGTGCGTATCGTCTGACTGGTAGGCGGCACGGTGTCCAGCTCCGACCACTCCGAGTTGCCATCCTGCACCACGGGTGGGACGCGCCCTAGGGACTCCACCTTGCTCAGGTACTCCGCGATGTCTCGTTCGCAGAGAACAGAAGCAGGCACTCCCTCAAGCCAGCCCCGATACCATCGAGCAGTCCACTCCACGGACTCACGCCACTCCAGTTGAGGGTGCCACCCCAGCTGCGCACGGGCCTTGCCCGAGTCGAGCCGCAGAATCGCCGTCTCCGGTGGGGCGTCCTCCTCGGGATGGATCTGGAGTGCTTCCGGCTGTCCGAGACCCTCGAGGAAGACGCGCGCCAGCGATTCCACCGAGGGTTCGCCCCCGGGCATGGGCCCAAAATTCCACGGACCAGAGGTCACTTCAGGGTTGGCCAGGAGCTGTTCGGCAAGCACCAGATAACCAAAGAGCACATCCAGGGCGTGCTGCCACGGACGAACGGCATCGGGGTTTCGAATGTGCACAGCGGTGCCTTCGACCACAGCTCGGACACAGTCCGGCACCAACCGATCCTCAGCCCAATCTCCCCCGCCCAACGTGTTCCCCGAACGAGCCGTCGCCAGGCCCAGGCCTCGCTTTCGGGCCCAGGAGCGGTAGGCCGTTGCGGTGATCTCCTCACTGCACACCTTGCTGCCGCTGTAGGGCCCGTGGCCACCGAGGCGACCGTCCTCCTCGTGAGGTGGACCCTCCACATCCAGATAGACCTTGTCGGTCGTCACGTTGACGACGGCCCGGACGGCAGAACAGTGACGCAATGACTCCAGCATCTGAACCGTCGCCATGGCGTTGGTCTCATAAGTGAGCGCCGGCTCAGAGAATCCGCGTCGTACCAGCGACTGGGCTGCCAGGTGGAAGACAACCTCGGGCGGATCGTCGTGCAGGGTCTTCTTGAGACTCTCCGCGTCCCGCAGATCGGCCATGTGCTGCTTGATGCGACCATCGAGCCCCAACAACTGGAACAGACTCGGTTCGGTGGGAGGCGGCAGGGCCACGCCGACAACCTCCGCACCCAGGTCACACAACAAGGTAGCTAGCCAGGCCCCCTTGAACCCGGTGGTGCCAGTGACGAGCACCCGGCGCCCAGACCACGCCTTGCGATCGAAGAAGCTGCTCACTCCCAAATCGCCCAAGGGCGGTCCCCGTCATCCCACATGCGGTTGATCTCGAGATACTCTCTGTATGTGTCGATGCTCTTCCAGAACCCATCGTGGTTGTAGACGGCCAATTGACCGTCCATGGCCAACCGCTGCAAGGGCTCTTCCTCGAACACACACGAGTCATTGAGATAGTCAAAGACGCCGGGCTCTAGAACAAAAAAGCCACCGGAGATGTACGAGTCCAGCCGAGGCTTCTCACGAAACCGCACCACGCTCCCAGCCCCATCATCCTCGAGCACACCGAAGCGGGACAAGGGCTTGAGCCCGGTCACAGTGGCCAATCGACCCTGCTCGCGGTGATGCGCGAGCAACCCGTCGATGTCCAAGTCCGCGACGCCATCCCCATAGGTCATCAGGAATGGTCCGTCCGCCACATACTTCTTGAGGCGATGAATGCGTCCCCCTGTGGGCGTCACCTCTCCCGTGTTGGCCAAGGTGACCTGCCAACCCTCAATGTCATGGGGCTCATGAAATCGGAGACTGTCTTGAGCCCCATCTCGGCCGAAACGAACCGTAAGGTCTGATGTTTGCTCCCTGTAGTTGAGGAAAAAGTCACGGATGACCTCGCCCTTGAAGCCCAAGGCCAGCACAAAGTTGCTGAGGCCCTGATGCGCGTGCAGCTTCATGATGTGCCAGAGGAGAGGGCGTCCACCCACCTCGACCATCGGCTTGGGCCGAAACTCAGTTTCTTCTTTGAGTCGCGTACCCTGCCCACCACAGAGGATGACGACGGGCAGCGTGTCCTTGTCCATTTCAGCCTCGGTGCAGAAGAGCCCAGCGAGGACCCTTTCGACAGGCCCTCACCGGGCCATCCCGTTTTACATCCCCCTCAGGATAGACTCCCACAGTCCACGAGCGCCACCCAGAGCCCCACCGCAGATCAGAGTCGCCCCCAGCCATGAACCAACCTCCCGACCAGCCCACAATCCCTGTCTTTCAACCGGCCCTAGGGGAACCCGAGCTCGCCGCAGCAAAGGAGGCCCTCGAAATGGGCTGGTTGGGGATGGGCAGCTACGTGGGTTCCTTTGAGGACCGAGTCCAGCAGTTCTTGGGAGGTCAACGGCATGTGGTCGCTGTCAGTACCGGGCACGCCGCACTTCATCTGGCTTTTCTTCTGGCCGGTGTAACAGATGGTGATGAAGTCATCACGCCAGCCTTCAACAATGTCGCCGACTTCCAGGCAATTCTGGCGTGCGGCGCACGCCCCGTGTTTTGTGACATCGACAACACCACCTTGTGCCTGGACGTCGAACAAGCCAGAGGGCTCATCTCTCCACAGACCAAGGCGATCATCGCTATGGACTATGGGTGCGGGCTGGCCGATCACGATCGGGTGCAGCAGCTCGCTGACCAGCACGGCCTGCGGGTCATTCACGACGCGGCACATTCGTTCGGCTCCAAGACTCCAGGGGGACCGGTGGGGTCATTCTCCGACCTCTGCATGTTCAGCTTCGACCCAGTCAAGACGATCACCTGCATCGATGGAGGAGCGCTCGTCGTCCGCACCGAGGACGAGGCGGAGCGGGTGCGAGAGATGCGACTCATTGGAATGACGCAGCGTTCCTCCGTGATGTACGAGGACAAGAGGGCGTGGACCTACGACGTTCGTCTGCCTGGGTTTCGCTACCACATGGCCAACCTCCATGCCGCCATCGGGCTAGCGCAGCTGGGGCGCCTCGACTCAATTGCTTCGTCCCGACGCGAGATCTACGACTTGTTCCGGGAGGCATTCGACGCGCTACCCAACGTCCAGGCACCACAGAACCTCAAAGCAGGTGGGGTGCCATTTCTCTTCTATCTCCGGGTACCAGAGGACCGCAGGGCAGACTTCCGAGACCACCTCACGGCGCGAGGTGTCGACACGGGTATCCACTGGCAGCCAGGACACCGCTTCACCCTGTTCAAGGATTGCCGAGCCGGAGACCTCTCCGTCACCGAGCGCGTCAGCCGAGAGATCGTGACCATTCCCCTGCACAGTTTCATGTCCCCCACCAATCGAGACCGAGTGATCCAAGCAGTACGGAGCTTCTTCGATGAATGACAAACAAGATCAAATGCTGCGCTTCTGGTCCGATCGAGCGGCCACCCACGGCGCCGATCCCAGAGCCAACACAAACGACGTACACCTACGAAGCCTCGAGATCAGCTACGTGGACCAAGCCATCAAGGACGCAGACCCCAGTTCCATTCTTGACTTCGGCTGCGCTAATGGCTTCAGCACCCACCGGTTGGCCAGCACCCACCCCAACCGTTCCTTCCTGGGCATCGACCTCAACAGGGACATGATCCAGGTCGCCAGCATGGGACACGACACGAGACCACCAGAGAACCTGGCGTTTCAGTGCCAGGACATCGAGGCCGAACCCATCGCTACGTCGTTTGATTTCATCTACTGCATCCGAGTTCTACAGAACATGCCGTCCATGGACGCCCAAAAGGGAGCCATCGATGCGCTCTGCGAGGCGCTCCACCCCGGGGGCACCTTGGTGACCATCGAGTCGTACGCTGAGGGCTACTCCATCCTGAACCAGGACCGCGAGGCGCTCGGTCTCTCGCCGCTGCCCATTCACCCCCACCTGACCCTCCTCACCCCGGAGCTGGATGAGCACACGGGCACGATGCTGAACCAGGTGAGACAGGACTCCCTGTCGTCTTCGTATTACTTGATCACTCGCTTGGTCTATTCGAGCCTAGCCACACAAGCTGGAGAAGCGATCGACTACGACCATCCCCTCCACAAGCTAGCCGCTCAGGTGCCCCAGGTAGGCACCTACGGGCCCCAACTCGCCACCATCTACCGCAAGTAGGGAGAGGCCTCATGATCACGATCGAGGGAGACCTAGTGACCGTTGATGGGCCAGATGGACGACGCGAGTTTCCCATCGGCTCAAAGGAGGGGTTTCAATTACTCAGCAAGCTTTGGCTCCGCTCGGGCTGGGACACCAAGTATGTGTACAGCTTCACGTGGCTCGGGCGACCCATCATCCAGCTACCAGACGACTTAATGCGGCTCCAGGAGGTCATCTACCGTGTCCAGCCTGACCTGATCATCGAGGTGGGTGTAGCCCACGGTGGATCGCTGCTGTTCTGTGCTGGGCTGTGCCGCTTGATGGGACGAGGCCGCGTACTCGGTATCGAGATCGCCCTCCGACCAGCCAATCGAGCGGCCATCGAAGCCCACCCCCTGGCTCCGCTCGTCACCTTGGTCGACGGCAGCTCGACCGACCCAGACGTCGTAGAGCAGGTGCGCCGTCATGTGGAGCCGGGAGACCGCGTCCTAGTGACCCTCGATGGATGCCATGACCGTGATCATGTAGTCGCCGAATTGGAGGCCTATGCCCCGCTCGTGAGCCCCAACTCCTACATCATCGCGATGGATGGAATCATGGAAGAGGTCGTCGGCGCACCAAGGACCCAACCCGACTGGACTTGGAACAACCCCAAGCAGGCTGCGAGAGATTTCGCCCAGGCCCACCCAGAGTTCGTAGTAGAGGAACCTCCTCTGCCTTTCAACGAGGGCACTACGGACACTCGGGTGACGTACTGGCCGGGTGGTTATCTCAGGCGATTACCGTAAGTCCGAGTTCGGGTCGCAGCCTTCACTCCACGGGGCGGCCGAGATGGGTACACTGCGCCGATGGATCCCGCGATCGATCAAGCCCTTCAGCTGCTCCAGCGCACACACAATCGCCAAGCAAACCTCCTGCGCAGAGCGATCTCCCAACGCCTACAAGACCCTAGGCCCCTGGTGGATTTAGGCCATCTGCTCGTCGAGGCCGGGCAGGGAGATGCGGCTGCAGCGAGCTTCATGGCGGGAGCCCAGCGGGATCCCAACTTTGCACCCGCACGCTTCGGGCTTGGACAGCTGATGGAGCGCGTCGGGCACTATGGGGATGCAGCCATCTGCTACGAAGAGGCGGTCCGCATCGAGCCCTCATCGGATCACCTCTTTCACCTGGCTCGTGCGCTGCACCTCCAGGGGCAACTCGAAGACGCCGGGCGCCACTACCAGCGAGCCATCGAGGCCGATCCGAAGCATGTCCGCTCCATGTACAACCTGGCGGTTCTGCTGGCAGGCGTCCAACAAGAGGCTGCTGCGCTTCAACTGTTCGAGACCATCGTGTCCATCGACTCCAACCACGGTCAGGCCTGGTGCAGCTTGGGAGCCTTGCGCCGCCAGGACGGGGACCTGGATGGCGCCAATCAGGCGCTTCGGCGAGCGGTCGCCCTCCAGCCCAAGGACGCCCTGAGCCTCGCCAACTTGGCCGACACGCTGGCGGTCCAAAGCCAGCTAAAGCAAGCGCGTACCATGGCCGGACGGGCCCTAAAGGCCGATCCGGACAACATCATCGCCAACCTCGTGCAGGCCCGGATGGACCGTGAAGACGGCAATCTAGAACAGGCGGCCGCCCGGCTGGAGGGCCTCGCCAGCCGTGACGTCGGCCCCCTCAACCGGGGTCGAACGCTGGTGGAGTTGGGCATGGTCAAAGACCGCATGAAGGAACCTGAGGTTGCCTTCGCGGCATCCTGCGAGGGGCAGGCGCTCTTGGCAAAACAGCCCCCCGCAGCGGGCATGGACCTCAACGCGTTTCCCAACCTGGTGGAGCAGTTGACCTCCTGGACACCCCAAGCCCTGCAGACGCCCAGTCCCCCGCCGCCAGACGACGACCTGCCCACGCCGTTTTTCTTGATCGGGTTCCCCCGATCGGGAACAACCCTCACCGAACAGATCATCACGAGCCACACTGGGCTGGACAGCCTGGACGAGCTCTCGATCCTGGACACAATTGCAGCACGAACCGTCGACCTTTGTGGAGGGCAGACCCCCTACCCCCAAGCTCTGGATTCCTGCACACCCGAGCAACTGGGACAACTGCGTGCGCAGTACTGGGACGAGGTAAGGAAAGCCCGAGATGGCGAGCTCCCCAAGTGCCAACTCATTGACAAGCTGCCACTCAACCTGGTGCACGTTGCCTTGATCTCGCGGCTGTTCCCCGAGAGTCGCCTTCTAGTCGCTCTACGGGACCCCAGAGACTGCTGCATCAGCGCTTTCATGCAGTACTTTGTGCCCAACGAAGCGATGATCCAGCTCTACGATCTGCGACGCACTGCCGAGCTATACCAATCGGTAATGACCCTCTGGTTGAACAGCCGAGAACACCTGAAGTTGCCGTACCTCGAGACCCGGTACGAAGACCTCGTGGACGACCTCGAGGGGACTGCGCGACGAATGTTGGAGTTTCTTCAGGTGGACTGGGAACCCAGCGTGCTGGAGTACCACGAACAAGCCAAGAAGAAGCACATCTCTACACCGAGCCAGCGTGACGTGAGCCGGCCGATCTTCCGACGGTCCCTCGCGCGCTGGCGGCGGTACGAGGAGCCCGTAAGAGAACTGCAGCCGCTCCTCGCCCCCTTCGTGAGCGCCTTTGGCTACAGCGACGGCTGAGCCACAACAACTACGAGCCCATCACACCGAGAGCCAGAGCATCTTGAGCGGGGGACGCTCGTCGGGGCTGGGAAAGTCTTCTTCAGGTGAAATCACCTCAAGAGCCCTGATGTTGCGTCCTGCCTTGCGAGCGCAGGCTCGGACAATTTCGATCCAGGGCTCCAGCTCCACAGAAGCGACATTGTTGGTGATCAGCAGAGCCCCCCCCTCGCGAGTAGCCAACACAGCAGGCTTCAACACCGCTGGGTAGTCACGCACCAGGTCGACGGCGCCGAACGGTCCCTTGGACCAGCCCGGAGGGTCCAGTAGCACCAAGTCGAACTGTCGGGGCTCGATCCTTGGATACTCCCTGCGGTGCCGGGCTCGCCCCTTGATGGGCAGACCTGCCAGCTGACGGAGTGCCACGAGACCGTCACAGGCGATGCACTGAAACCGGCTCAGATCCAAGCCGTTTCGAAGCGCATTGGCGCGCCCGATCTCCAGGACCGACGACGAGAAGTCCACATTCGTCACGGACGAAGCACCACCTACGCCGGCCACGACTCCGAGTCCACAGGTGTAGGCAAACATGTTGAGCACGGTCAGCCCCCGGGCCTCGGCCATCACACGCCTTCGACCTGCCCGCAGGTCTAGGAACAAGGGGGGGTCCAGCTTTCGTCCCCGCGGTCGGACATCATAAGTGACACCCAACTCCCGCCCTTCGATCAGCAGCTCCTCCGGTCCAGGGAGGCCGCCATCGACACGTCGACCCTGAACCCGGATGTTCCAGGCCAGCTGCAGTTCGGCCCCCAGCGCATCACGAGCAACGGCAGCCATCGCCTCCACCTCGTCCTGTGGGGGACCATCTCCCCAGCTCTGAACCAGGAGGACTGGACCGTAGCGATCTACCGCCAGGCCCGGCCGACCCTCGACCGCACCGTGGAACAGCCGATAGCAATCCGTCTGCTCTTGGTGCAGGCGCTCGAGCAAGGCTCGTCGACGGTCAATCGCTGTGAAGACAACCGCAGGCAGAGTGTCGGCAGACACCATTCGTGCCTCCCCTGGGTCATTGGTTCGAACCTCAACGAGGTTGCAGGAAGTCTAGCTCGGGCTCATCGACAAAGGTCTTGAACCGAGTAGTGGCCGCAGGCAAAGGCTGTTCTCAGCCCTCCGGGGAGCAAGCCCCAGCGGTGACCGTTGACAAGGCGTCCCCACAGGGGGTGATACTGCGGCTGTCCCCTGCCCCCGAGGAAGCCCTGATGCTGCGGCCCGACTCCAGTCCCCTGAGCGTTGCTCGCTCGTTGGAAGACCTGCGGCGAGCCGTGGGGCAGCTCGATGTAGAGCGTGTCCTTGAGTTGCCTTTGTCGGACTGGAAGGCGCGAACGGGAGCCACGGCGCGAACGATCGACTTGGTGGAACGCCTTGAGAAGTCAGGTATCTGCACGTCTGTGCGCGATCTCGTGACCGGCGAGGACTTTCACCGACAGCTGTACGAATCCGGGGGGCGCCGGGTCGAGAAGAACCTCCTGGAAGACCTCCGCTCGTGGCTCAACGAAGCCTTGGACGACCGGCAAGAGGAGCCTGAAGACGAGGGCTCCGTGCGTGACAGCGCCGAGGCGAGCGTACTGGTTCCCGGCATGAGCAGTGTTGAGCTGATCAACTGGGCCAAGCTACACCGAGTCAACGACTGGCTCGAAGCCCCCATTCAACTCCTTCAAAAAGAATTGGCTCGCCACACAGAGACCTGGCTATGGCTCCACGGAGCCGAGTCATTCACCATCCAACAAGTGATCTGCGGACCGACCGCCGAGTCGCGGTGGCCTTCGAGGAACTCCGTGCCTCGAACTGCGCAGGAGGCCGCTATTCGCATGCTGTTGCGCAAGGAGGACGAGGGACGCAAGGCTTCGACGCGCCACACGATGAAGAGCACCGATCGTCGAGCGCCGAAGGCGCCGGCGCTGCTCGATTTATGGGAGCGACTTTGCGGCGCTCAGTCAGCGCTTCTTGAGCACACGGCCCACGCCCTCAAGCGCCCACCGGGGAGCGAACTCGAGTTGGACATAGCGGCCGCTCAGCTCGTGTACAGCGATGACCATCAGGCCTGGTGCGGTGGCGGTGGCAAGACGCGGCTGGCGATTGACCTCCGAGAGCAAGACCCGCTCAAGATGGTGTCCTGTGCCTGCGAATCCCCCAACAGTGGGCGATGCCATCGGGCGCTACGCGCGGTCGATGCCTCGATCGACCTCTTGTCGCGTGGCACCTCTGACCCCCGGACCGACGAGATAGCTGCCGCCATGGGGAGTCCCCACTGGGCACGTGCTCTGGAAGACTTTGACCAGGTCCTAGACCGGTCCCTGCCGGCTGTGGGCGACGACGGCAAGCGAGCCGACATTGGCTGGCGCGTCAAGCTCGACTCGGATGGCTCGTTTCATCTCGAACCCGTAGAGGTGCAGCAAAAACTCAGCGGAGATGGGATCAAGACCCGAAAGGCTGACCTTCGTGAGCTGCGTGAACGTCCGGATCTGTGCACGCTTCCCAGTGACCGACGCGTTGTCGAGTTGCTCATGCCGGACCCCAACCGCCCCGACGAGCTCGTCCTCGAGGTAGGCCAGACCGCCATCACCCACCGTGCCCTCGCCCTTCTCGTGGGCCACCCTCGGGTTTTCCTTGGCAGCCGCGGAGCCGTCTCAATCCGGGTGGAGAGGGCTCGCCTCGCCCTCCACTGGACTCGCCTCGACGACGGCTCCATCCGCATCCTGCCAACACTCAACGACGAGCCCGTAGAGGCCGAAGCTCTCGCAGATTCGGCCCGCCGAGGCGTTGCCGGAGGCTGTCTGGTCGAGCTAGACCAAGAGGAGCTGGTCCTCACTGTGACCCCGATTCAACCAGGGGTTGTGGGTGTGCTCTCCGTGCTGGAGCGACGTGGCACCACGTTCTCGGTAGAGGCGGGCTCGGAGCTGCTGTCCAGGCTTCAGGCGTTCTCTCGTTTGTTGCCGGTGCTGCTGAGCGAATCACTGCGAGGGGTCCGACGAGACCCGGACTCCCGACCCATTGTCCAGCTGGAGGTGCTGAGCGACGGCGCACTCAAGGTCGGCATCCGCGTCGCTCCGTTGCCCGGAGTGGAGAGCTGGGTCCCAGGCCGAGGCCCCGAAGAGCTCTACGGTGAAGACTTCACGGGTCGGATCTATACGCAACGGGACCTGCCCGGCGAAGAGTGGGGAGCGCGCGCAATCTTGGACAAGCTCCCGCTGGACACCGACCACCAAGCAGGCCCCTACGACCGGGTCCTGACTGATCCAGAGGCGATGCTCGACTTTCTGGAATACCTTCAAGCCTCCCAGCAAGACCTTGTCGTCCGGTGGGTGCAAGGTACCCACCGCCGGGTGGTGCGTGCCAACTCGGCGTCGGGGCTCAAGCTCTCTGTCTCCTGTGAAAACAACCTGTTGGAGATCACGGGAAAATTGGAGGTGGGCGGGCTCCAGGTATCGCTGTTGGACCTCGTAGAAGCGGTGAAGTCGCAAAAGGGGTGGGTGCAGTGCGAAGAGGGGGGCTGGGTTCGCCTAGAAGAGAGCCTGTTAGAGCAGCTGGCCGGACCTATCGCCGGGCTCCGGGCGGACGGGGAGGTCCTCAGGGGTTCAGCACTGCTGGTCGAGGCCATCGAAGACCTCCGGGCGCAGGGGGCTGGAGTCGATGCCCCTGCCCAGTGGGACGAACTCGCACAACGTGTGCGTGCCGCGGCCGACCAACGGTTCTCGGTCCCCACAGGATTCAAGGGGTCGCTGAGGGACTACCAGCATGAGGGCTTCCAGTGGCTGGTTCGCTTGTCCCATTGGTCCGGGGGCTGCTGCCTGGCGGACGACATGGGCCTCGGCAAGACCGTGCAGGCCCTTGCGCTCCTGGCCCAGAGAGCCCAAGACGGGGCGGCGTTGATCGTGGCTCCCACATCCGTGAGCTTCAACTGGGAGCGTGAGGCCGCCCTGTTCACTCCCAACCTGCGAACAGTCTCGTACCGAGGACCCGATCGACATGGGCGCCTCGAGGACATCGGCGCGGGCGATCTGGTGGTCACTACGTACCCCATCCTGGCCCGAGATTCCGATGTCTTGGCCTCTCGACACTTCGCAACCCTCATCCTGGATGAGGCCCAAGCCATCAAGAATCCGGAGACAAGACGCGCCCAGGCAGCGGCACAGCTGGATGCCGAGTTTCGACTCGCCCTATCGGGCACCCCCGTGGAGAACCGG
>MDTE01005449.1_pt1 | contig 21241 bp, 12 predicted proteins | sample 811231 | NCBI WGS metagenome assembly MDTE01 (sample SAMN05326651, study PRJNA326480) | marine metagenome | isolation source: seawater | place: Indian Ocean: Red Sea | collected 2010
CCGCATCGCCAAGGGTCGTGCCGACGCTACCCTCGCTGCCTACAACGCAGAGGCAGAAGGTCAGCGAGCCGTTCTCGAAGCCAAAGCACAAGGTTACGCCAAACTCGTGGACAGCGCTGGCGGTGACGCCAAGGCCGCTGCTACATTGCTGATGGTTGAGAAGATCGAGGAACTCGTGGCTCGACAAACCGAAGCCATTGCCAACCTCAAGATCGACAAGATCACCGTTTGGGATTCCGGCAACAACGGCGGCGAAGGTGGAGCCACCTCCAACTTCGTCTCCTCGCTCATCCAAAGCCTTCCACCGGTCCATGATGTGGCCAAGATGGCTGGCGTCGACCTGCCCGACTACTTGGGCACGATGAAGGAAGAGTGACCTCCGACGGTTGTTTTGGGTCGGGAAACCGACCTCATAACGGTGCCCTGAAGCGAGGGTTTCAAAGACTCAACGAGCCGCAAAGGGGCCATGGCCTCGGACCTTGAAATCGCACGTGCTGCAAAAATGGAGCCTGTGGAGGCCGTGGCATGGAAACTTGGCATCTCATCCCACGAACTCATGCCAATGGGAAACGGGGTCGCAAAAATTCGTTGGCCTGCGCTCAAAGAACGCTTTAGCAAACCGTCGGGTAGCCTGGTGTTGGTCACCTCTGTGAATCCAACCCCCTTTGGTGAAGGAAAAACGGTCACAACCATCGGGCTCACCCAAGCCTTGTGCGCCATCGGCCAATCTGCAACCTGCGTCATCCGTGAACCCTCCATGGGGCCTGTGTTTGGCATCAAAGGCGGTGCTGCGGGTGGCGGCCATGCTCAAGTTCTGCCCATGGAAGACATCAACCTGCATTTGACCGGTGATCTGCACGCCGTGACCTCTGCACACAACCTCCTCTCCGCGCTGATCGACAACCACCTCAAGCACGGCAACACCACGAAACTTGACCCCTCCCGAATCGCTTGGCCACGGGTGATAGACATGAATGACCGAGCATTGCGCAACATCACCGTGGGCAAAGGCGGACCTGCGAACGGTTTGGTGCGTGAGGACCGTTTTGACATCACGGCGGCCAGCGAGGTCATGGCCATCCTCGTGTTGGCCAGCGATTACGCAGACTTGCGCAAGCGCCTGGGCCAAATTGTGGTTGGAACGTCAACCGACGGGAATCCTGTCAAGGCGGAGGACATCGGTGCGGCAGGCGCCATGGCCCTGTTGCTACGACAGGCCTTCTTACCCAACATTACACAGACGCTTGAAGGAAATCCTGCCTTCATTCATGGCGGACCCTTTGCCAACATCGCTCACGGAAATTCGAGCATCATCGCCGACCGTATGGCCTTGGCTTCAGCCGACATCGTCGTCACAGAGGCGGGCTTTGGCTCGGACATGGGCGCTGAGAAATTCATGCACATCAAAGCCGCAACCTCGGGTAAAGCACCCGATTGCGTGGTCATGAACGTGACCGTGCGTTCGATGAAACTCCACGGTGGCGCCTTTGGAGACCGAGGAGGGATTCGGCCCGACAAAGCGACGTTGGAAGCCGAGAATGTTGAGGCTACGGCCATGGGCGCCCGAACCAACCTCGACCGCCACATCAGGAACATGGCCTCTTTTGGCGTTCCCGTGGTCGTGTCCATCAACAAGTTCACCTCAGACACCGACGCTGAAATCGCAGCCATCACCAATGCTGCCCACGAAAGCGGTGCCAATGCCGTCTGCATCACCGAAGTCCACGCCAATGGGGGCGAGGGTGGAAAGGCCCTTGCCGAGTCCGTGGTCAAAGCCGTTCAGAACCACGTTGCCGCAGGACGACCGTTCGTGCCGCTCTTCACGCCTGAAGCCGATGTGCTGGACAAAGCCAACGCCATCGCAACCCGCCTTTACAAGGCCGAAGGCCTCGAAATGACCGCCAAGGCAAAGCGTGAATTGGACCGAATACGTTCCTGGGGTTATGGGCACCTCCCCGTTTGCATGGCCAAGACACAATACTCCTTTTCGCACGACGCCTCGTTGTTGGGGGCTCCATCAGGGTTTACCGTTCCCATTCGTGAATTCCGACTCAACGCTGGTGCAGGTTTCGTCGTCGCCGTCCTCGGCGACATGATGACGATGCCTGGTTTGCCGAAGCGACCAGCAGCCCTCGACATGGACATGGATGAAGACGGGAACCTCCTCGGCGTGTTTGGGTGAGGGAATGGACGTCGTTTTTCGGGACCACCAGCAGTGGCGGCTACGCACCGAGAGCGTGGACGACTTGTGGGTCCTTCAGCGGTTGCTGAGACCCGGGCTTTCCATGGCCATGCTCGGTGAACGTCGTGACCAGACGACGGGGGGCGATGAAGGCGGACGCTCAAAGCAGGCTGAGCGAAAGAAAATGTGGATCCAACTCGTGGTGGAAAAAGCCGAACATCAAACCTTCACCGATGTCCTCCGTGTTCATGGCATCATCGAAGAAGCACCCATCGATATTGGCATGCACCACACGCATGTGGTCGCCCTTCGAGACGAGGTCTTGATCACGTCTCCAAAGGGGTTCAATTCCATCGACGAAGCCTTGCTGGATGAAAGCATCAAGTCGTCACAACAACATCAGGTCGCCTTGCTCGTCGTGGAGGGAGACGAAATGATCCTCTTCTTCGTCACCTCGAGAGGTCTCCGTGAGAGTGCGACATGGACGATGCGGGGCGGTGGAAAGCGTGGTGACCTTCGCCAATCCGACAGCATTTCATCGCAGTTCCGCCGAACCGTTGTGGACGGCTTGACACAACAACTCGACGAGGAGATGCCCATGGTCCTGTGTGGGCCTGGAAAAAACCGTGACAGAATGCTCAACGATTTGAAGCAGGCCGGTCACGAGCGCCCGATGATGTCCGTCGCCACCACCATGGGAGGTCGGGGGGCAGCCAACGAGGTCTTGAGAGAAGGACTTGCAGGGGCTCTCCTCGCCGAACACCGCATGGTCAAGGAAATCAACCTGCTCGAGGAGGCATGGCAGCGGATCTCGAACAACGGTGCGATCGCTTACGGTGAACACATCCTGCACAAGGCCATCAACGAAGGTGCCGTGGAGACGCTTCTGATCGCAGCCGATCTCCTCCGAGACGAGGAGGCGACATGCAACGGAACGTCGTGGGAAACCTTGGTCGAGGTGGTCGAGCAATACGCTGGTACGATCGTTCAATGCTCAACCGACCACGATGATGGAGAACAATTGCTTGGCTTTGGCGGGGCTGTTGCACTTCTGCGATACACGATGTGATGGCATGGAAGTGTTGTATTTTCACCAACTTGCTGGAGACATTCGTGCATCGATGCAAGGGAAGCGGTGGTTGGTGCTGACTGCGGCTGATCTTCCCCATGCTACAGCAGCGCTCGCCTTCAGCGAACTGGAGGATGTGTTGGTCGCCGTTGACCATCGAAATGCTTCCGTCGAAGACGGGCTTTGGATGCGAGCGGTTCACCTTCTTGTGGTCTCTGGAGGCGAAGATTGCGAAATCATCCAAGCTCGTTCTGGCATCACAAAGGTCGTGGCAACAAACGAAGACATCGAAGAGCAATTATGGTAGTGGGTCTGGAGGGACTCGAACCCTCGATCAACTCCGTGTAAGGGAGGTGTCATAGCCGCTAGACCACAGACCCGTCCCCGCCTGTGAGGCCACCTTTTTCAAGAATCCGCCCGATGCGACAACCTCAAAACGGGGAGCCATGAGAGCAGGTCAATGGATACCACTATCCAGGCCGCAGCCGCTCGACTCGTGCGGCGTCTCAAAGAGGGAAACCACACCTTGACGCTCGCGGAATCGTGCACTGGAGGCTTGTTGGCAAGCACCCTTACGGACATCGCAGGGGCCAGTTCATGGTTCAAAAAATCCTACATCACCTACGCCAATGAAGCAAAAATACAGGAATTGGGTGTTGAATCAGAGGCCCTCGAAAGCAGAGGTGCGGTGTCCGCAAAGGTCGCGATTCAGATGGCAAAGGGAGCGCTCGAAAAGGCCGATGCTGACTTTGCGATCTCCGTCACAGGCATCGCTGGACCGACCAACGAAGGGAGCAGTAAACCCGTTGGAACGGTGTATGTCGGCATTGCATCGCGGCAGTGGGCCAACGCTATTCGAACCCAAATCGGTGGCACGCGTGCAGAAAACAAATCCGGTTTCGTGTATTTCGCCTTGCTCACCGCCATGCGATGTTGGGATGAGGCGATGGAACGTGTGGAGGAGCGCCAAAAAGAGGCCCTCTCTGCCATTGAAGAGGCCCGCCGCATGGAGGCGGAACGCGAGGCGGAACGGGAACGCCGTGACCAAGAAGCCCGCGAACACGCGCCCTGGCAGGATGAAGCATGGTCCGAAGACGATGATGCTGCGGAAATTGGCAATGAAGTTGAATGGGTTGATGGGGAAGAGTGACCCCCACGCTTCATCTTCACCAAGGCACATACTTTTGAATCGTCGTGATTCTTTCTGTCTATGGGTGAGCCATGGTCAGACATCGCTGCCCTGTTGAGGCAGCAGAAACTGTTGGCGCCGCAATCCCTTCGCCAACGCTTACTCGCGCTTGAGGACCCACGTGAAGTGCTTCAATCCGCACCCGCTCTGAACTACACCGGTGGCATGCTCACCGCTGAAATGCTCGATGCACTGATCGCTCACGCCAGCGGAAGCGATGTGCAAGCACCCGTGGACAAACCGGCGAGCGTCATCGCCAAACCTGCCGAAGATTTGGCACGCACCATTGCGCCGCTCACGGAACCGGAACCCATCGACATCCATCTTCGAAACAACCTCCCCGATTGGAGTCATACCGATTTTTCCATGCTCGCCAGCGATGCTGGAACGGACATCACCGTGCATTACGACATCACGGGCAATTCGACCACAGAAGGCAAAATGACGGACATCACGGCGTGCTTTAACGACCGATTGCAGAGTATTCGAAGCCTCATCATCCAGAACTCCAACCTGCCAAGGAAGCATCAAGAGATTTCACGCCTCCAAGCAGAATACACTCGGTATCAAGGCTATGAAAACAAGGCGGTAGCGATCGGTCTGGTCAACGAGCCCCGCTACACCAAAAACGGGCATTTGATGTGGGGCTTGGAAGACGAAACGGGTGAAATCACCTGCCTGCTCACCAAACGTTCGGGCGATGACCGTGACCGAGCGCATGAGCAAATCCTCGAAGCAGGGTTGATGCCCGACGACGTGATGGGCGTCTCGGGCACCTTCAGTCAAACGGGCGATGTGTTCTATGTCGATGACCTCCACTTTCCTTTGGAGAACAAACACCAGAAAGTCAGTGCAGAACACGGCGTCAGTGTGGCGTTCCTCTCGGACATCCACGTCGGGTCCAAGACCTTCCTCGAGGCACAGTGGCACAAAATGGTACGCTGGTTTCACACCGACCCCTTGGCGAAGACCATCAAGTACCTCATCCTGTCTGGCGATTGTGTTGACGGTGTTGGCATCTATCCCGGCCAAGACAAGGAATTGTCCATCCCCGATCTGTTTGCCCAATACTCGGAGTTTGCGAGGCTGCTGGAACTTCTGCCCGAGTGGGTAGAATGCATCATGTTGCCTGGAAACCACGATGCTGTTCGTCCAGCAGAACCCCAACCCACCTTCGAGAAAGACATTCAGCAGGATTACAACACCACGACATTCGTTGGTAACCCGTGTGACTTCTCCTTGCACGGTGTTCGCTTGTTGTCCTACCACGGCAAGTCCATTGACGACTTTGTTGCCGGCTTGCGAACCGTCACCTATGCCGACCCTGTCGAAGCCATGCGGGAGATGTTGCGCCGTCGTCACCTCGCACCTCAATGGGGAGGGAAGACGCCGTTGTCACCCGAACCTGAAGACGGTTTGGTGATCCGTGAAGTGCCCGATATTTTCGTGACAGGTCACGTCCACGGTCATGAGTGTGTGGACTTCCGTGGAACGACCCTGGTCTGTTCAAGCACATGGCAGGACCAAACTTCCTACCAGCGAATGCTGGGGTTCCAGCCAAAGCCCTGTATGCTGACCATCATCAACCTGAAGAGTCACAAGTCGATTTCAATTCCGTTTGCTTGAGTTGGCTCAGTCCCACGGGTCATCGTCGGAGGGGCCAAGGCCACGTACGCGAAGGAAGGCCAGCAACACAAGCGCCACCACCACCAAGGCAAGGAGCTGCAACGTATCACCAGAGACACCCGCTGCGTCATCTGTCGCTTCTTCCTCGTCGTCGTTGTTCTCCAAACTCGGCTGCGTCTCACCGTCCCCTCCAAGAGCAACACTGAAGGTCAAAGTGCTGGAATTGCTGTTACCGGAGGCGTCCATGCTCACGACCAGCAGTTCATACGTCCCGTCCGCAAGAATTGCCGTCGTGAATGCGTGGTTCTTCTTGGTCGCAAAGGCGTCACTGTGAATGACCTCTCCGTTCAACGAAATGGATTCAGTCGCACTTTCTGAAGTGTACCATGCAATGGTTACTCGGCCGTCCTCAAGCACTTCTGCATCGAGGTTGAGCACATCCGGGGGTGTCTCGTCAACCACTGAACTGGTGGTGAAGTTCAGCACAACATCATCGGTGCCGTTCGCTGAGATGTAGGCAGAATAGGAGGTATTCACCGCCAATCCTGTGAGCGTGATGGCATGGTCCGTACCGGGCTCGGTCCACCAGCGCTCGGCTGAATCGCTCAATGCTTCCCCTGTCAGAACATACTGAACAGATGTCGAATTGGCCACGGTCGTGGACCACGTCAAGACCGCAGAGGACGACGTCACGGTGTCCACCGAAGCACCGAAGATTTGCTGCGGTACTTCCGGCATTTCGAATCCGGTCAGTTGCGCATAGGTGTGGCCCGCCACATCATAACTCGAGAGCATGGCCGTTTGACCATCGCCATCCAAGATGATGTCGATGATGTTCGGGTCGTAATCGATACCGTCGTCCGGAGCAGGGTTGGCGCCTCCGCCAAGCGTCCATGTGGCTGGGTCCTCCATCACATCGCGCCACTTCCCGGTGCCAAATCCATCCTGGCTGCCGATGACGATGATGTAGCGATAGTTCGGAATGTCCGAGCCAATGACGTCCTTGCTAACGGTGAACGTGATCGTCTTGGCGTCGATGTCACCGCTGACCTCGACCCCTCTGGCAGAAGCACTGCCCGTTTCTGCTTGCACCGCTTGCACCGCGCCCGGTTCGCCTGTACCACTGATGGCCACTTCCCAAGCCCAATCGGGATGCACCTCAGCGTTGGCGCCGGTGAGCATGGATGTACGGCCGTAGGATGTTTCACCTTGGTCAACATAAATCTGAACGATTTGGTGACTAAATCCGTTGGCGAGTCCCCAAATATCGGTCATCTCGCTCATCGTGAGGATGAACTGAGCGTTCCAAGCACTCTGGCGCACGGTGAGGTGGGTCGCATCCCAAAGCCCTCCACCGTTGGGGGTGTTGAAATCACTCGCCAATGGATAGACATAATCGCCATCGCCCGTTTCATCCCCTACTGTATCCTCCAACTCAAGCAAGGTCACCCATTCCTCGAGGTCTGGTAGAACCATCTCTGCTGGAGCAGGCGGGGCCATTTCGGCATCGATGCCGTCGCCGTAGGACAGGGAATCTCGCCATGAAGTAACGACCTTCACGCGAGTGGAGTAACGAGGTGCGAGACCGATATCAGCCCATGGAATAGCAAATTCATAGACATCTTCGACCGCACAGCCCCCGAGGTTGGAACTGCCGGAGAGCACCCATCGCTCTTGGTCACCCACCTTCCCTTGGGCACTGAACAAGTTCCACTTCGCACGGCCGTCCTCTCGCACGGTATCAAAGTCGAAGGCCACCATGTACTTCGAAGGGAAACCAAGAATCTGGTTGCCGTAATAGGTGCGGAAATTCGTCTCGGCCTCGTTGAAATTCACCGCGTTTGGCTGCATGAAATAGATCGCCAGGTCAGGCGAAGCGTAGGCAGCATCTGCATCAACATCGGCCAAACCATCGAGTGTCGTGGCATCCACACGGAAGAAAACATTCGAAGCGTCGTAACCAAAGTAGAAGGAATCAATGTCAAAATCACCGCCCGAGACGGGAGCGTCGTACTTGGCGGCACCGTCCCATTCACCCGGGAGAGCAATTCCATCGATCATGGGCTCGACAATGCCTGTGGCGGCAGGGTCGGCGATGGCCGGATTGGTCCACAAATCCTGCAAATACGGTGGAAGATCCAAATTGACCGCCCGATAAATGTTGGAGAGGTGCACCTTGAACAACACATCCCAGTTTTCATCATAGCCGCTGTCTTGGTCGAGGCCATACCACCAGTACCAATCGCTTCCTTCGGCAATGTAGAGGGATTCCCAAGCCGCAGGAAGGCCGGGGTCGTTGGGATGGCTCTCCTCAAAGGCCACCAGGGCCTGTCGCGCCTCGACCAATCGTTGCCAAGCGAGGCTTTCTTCTTCTTCACCAGCCCATGTTCGAAGCGTTCCATCGATCCAAGAACCAGTGCCGATGGTGTCGATTTCAGGCAACACCGTTCCCTTCGTCAAGAATTCAGAAGGCGTGGTGGTAACGATGGTGGGGTGTTCTGCCAAACGACCGTACCATTCTTCCATGAACGGGCGGGCGTTGTCCTGGTGTTGGAATTCGGACATGAACATCCAATTCTCACCGTCAAGCGCCACCGTGAGAAGGTGGTCAGAGGGGTCTTCCCCCGCATCCAAGAGTTGTTGACGAACGTTGTCAAGGTAGGCGATGAAATCTGAGACGGCAGCCTCGGGTGTCATCGTCCCGTATTGGAAGGCAATGCGGTCGGAAATCACTCGGTCGCGGAACACCACTGCAACTTCGCCGCCTTCGGCTCCGGTCACGGTCCACGGTGTGGCGAGGTTGGCGGCGTCTTCCACATCGATGAGTTGTCCATTCGCATCGGTGGATTGTTTCAAGATCTCTTCATCGGTGACCATCCATTCAATGCCAACATCGGTCACGGGTTCAACCATGGCAGGAGAAACCGCTTCTTCGCTGGGCCACATGCCTACCGGTCGGAAGCCGAGTTCGGTTTCAAACAAGTCCATGCCGGTCACGAGGTGGTTCTGCACATCTTCTGGCCATGCTTCTTTATTGACGCGAATGCCGTCTTCCATGGTCCACCCGTCCATCATCAACAGCGGCATGATCGGATGGTAATACGGCGTTGTGGTGAGTTCGACCTGACCGTTTGCGGCCAATTCGCTGTACATTGGCAACACGTTGCCCATGTGCTGGTGTTGTGCGTCCAGCACGTAGTTCAAGTCACTGAGATCGTAATTCCCACCTTGTTCAAACAACGAAATCAAGCCTTCATCGCGATGGCTACTGTTGTAATCGCCTTGTACGTAGTCGGGGGAAAACTGGTAGAGGTACCAGAGCACCTGAAGGTCAAGGAAATCCTGGGGAGCGAGAAGTTCATCGTCCATGATGGTGTCTGGCTTCAAGTTGTGGAGCGTCATGTCATAGAGTTCTTTGTAACGAGCGCTGGAAGGGTAGAGCCATCCCAATTTCTCATCCGTTTGCGAGACGTTGTAAATCCACCCACTGTTCCAAAAGGACTGGAACTGCATGGTATGAAGTTCAAGATCGGTCGCATTGGGATATCCTCCCTGCGTCCACGATCGTTTGGCGATGTCGGTGTGCACATCCAACGTTTCGTTCAGGTTGTAATCCACCAATTGCTCAATGAAGGAAGGAACCAGATTGTACGTTACCTTGGTGTCGGTGTCAGCCAGAATTCCCGGCGAATCAACGTACTCTGTCATGGCGTGAACCCGAACCCATGGCATTTCGTACATGCCGGTGAGTTTGTTCTTGTAATACGGTTGGTGTTGATGGAAAATGATGGCAAGATTGAGCGCATCGTCCACCTTTTCAACGCCCAATGTTTCAACGATGGGCAGCGATTGGGGAGCGGTTTCGTTGCTGATGTTTTCAGCGTGCCAGGCGTGCGTGAAAGTTTCTGCTCCATTGCTCGATGCTGGATTCTGCTGCGGGAACGAGGCCCACACGTTGCCCTCATCTTGCCACTGAGCGTAGACGATGATGTCAAACGACTGAGGTGAGCCCATGGCGGCCCAAGGAATGCCGAGTTCGGTCACCTTGTTGTCCGACCAACCCGCATAGAGGTCGACGCTGGTCGATTGGTCAAGCCACGAACTCCCATCGTATGCGATGTGCTGGTAATAGGTGTCATCTTCCAACACAAATCCGTGATCTGCGGCGAACGGAAGTGTGTGTGCAAAACCCCAATCACGGGCGAGAACAGAGCCCCCTTCGGAGGTGTTGAGGTAAACGAAGAGGTCCGCACCTTCGTCGGTTGACTTCCAATCCGTGCCATCCCAACCCACGAAGAGCATGGATTCGTTCCACGTCAATCGCAAGTCAATCCCGTTGCCGTCCGTACCCATGAGCGTGTCCGAATCCCAATCGCTGAAATCACCGTCGACTTCAATGGATTCAGGTGTCGTACCTTGCACGGCAGCAACAAAAAGTGAAGAGAAAAATAACAACACGATGAAGATGGCCTTCAGCCGCATGAATGGGGGCTTGCATGATACATTGAAAGGCTTTCTTGCCCCACACAATGCATGGGCGAGAAAGGTGTGCTTTGCCACCTCACATCACTCCCTGATGTTTCGCTTGAAAGTGCAAAACAATTCATCACGTGGCTGTCCGACCAAGGCTTTGATGCTTGGCAAGTCCTCCCCCTCACGGCACCAGACGAACACGGTTCACCCTATGCATCGCCCTCCGCCTTTGCTGCATGGCCGGAATTGCTGGCGCACGAAGCACAAGCCAGCATGGAAGAAGACGCTTACTGGTTAGAGGATTGGGGATTGTACGCCGCCATCAAAGAAGACCATGGCCATCGACCATGGTTTGAGTGGCCTGCGCCGTTACGCGACCGCCACCCTGATGCTCTTGAAGCCTACAAAACAAAAGCATTGCATCACATCAACCAACAGCGTCACTTCCAAGCTGCTTGGCGAGCATTGTGCGAGACCGCAGCGCAAGCCAACATCAAACTCATCGGCGATTTGCCCATCTTCATCGCCCATGATTCGGCAGATGTCTGGGCACACCGTTCGTTGTTCCAATTGAACAGCGAAGGGATGCCAACGCATGTCGCCGGTGTGCCCCCGGATTATTTCAGCGAGGGGGGACAGAAATGGGGGACAGTGCTCTATGCATGGGATGCTCATCAACAGGAGTCATGGCGCTGGTGGAAGGAGCGAATGGGGCGGATGTTACGACTCTTTGACATCGTGCGAATCGACCATTTCAGAGGCATGCATTCCAATTGGGCCGTCCCGGTGCAGGATGAAGATGCTCGAAACGGCTCATGGCAAGAGGGCCCAAAGGATGAGCTGCTGCAAACGCTGGTCGAACTCGCACGTTCACCCGACCGTATTCTAGCCGAAGATCTTGGCATCATTCCGCCCGAGGTCGTCACGTTGCGCCAACGTCACGGTTTGCCAGGGATGGCCGTCCTCCAATTCGGCTTTCACGGCGATGGAAGCACAAACCCCCATCATCCAAAAAACATCCAAGACGACCAAGTGGTCTACACCGGAACCCACGACAACGACACCACCATGGGCTGGTGGAACACGCTGGACGATGAGGCAAAGCAGCGAGTCAACGCTGAATTGCACGAAGGTGAGGACCCCGTTGGTGGACTTATACGCTCGGCGTTTGAATCAAAGGCACGGATGTCCATCATTCCCCTTCAGGACTTGCTGCGTTTGGACAGCCATGCGCGAATGAACACACCAGGAACCTCTGAGAACAATTGGAAATGGTCATTTTCTTGGCCGCAACTTAACATCATCCAAATGGAACAACCGTGAACATGATAACCCATTTTGCGTTCACATATCTTGATGACCGAAATTGGTTATTTTACGGCGGAAATTGGACTCTGGTCTGAACTTCACACCTACTCGGGTGGTTTGGGAGTTCTTGCTGGGGACCACGTCAAATCCGCAGCAGATGCTGGCATTCCGTTGGTGTGCATGAGTTTGCTCTATCGAGAAGGCTACGGGCGTCAACACCTTGACGCGCAGGGTGAGCAAACGGAATCCTATGCACCCATTGACCCGAAGGACCACCTTACGGACACGGGAACATCCATTCAGTTGGAATTGGACGGAGAAACGCTGTATGCGAAAATCTGGAAAACGAACGTGGTTGGTGTGACCGGACACAGCGTCCCCGTGTACTTCCTGGACACAAGTCACCCGAACAACACTTCATCGTTCATCGGGCTTGGAGCACGGTTGTATGGAGGTGACGACAACACCCGTATTCGCCAAGAGTTCTTGCTCGGCGTTGGAGGTGTCCGTGCACTGCAGGCGCTCGGCCATGATATCAAGGGCATGCACCTCAACGAAGGCCACTGCACGTTCGCCATGCTCGAGATGCTGAGACAGGGGTGGTCGCGAAGTTTGCTCGCTGAGCGAACCCTCTTCACCACACACACGCCCGTACCCGCGGGTCACGATCGCTTTGATTGGGGATTGGTAAGAGAGGTCATCGGTGATTTGCTTCCCGAGGATGCCGAGGAACTCGTCAGGGCTGCTGGCGACCCCGAAGGTGGACGGCGATGTTCCATGTCACACCTCGCCGTTGCCCTCTCAACCGCCATCAATGCTGTTTCAAACCTCAATGCCCAAGTTGCATCCACCATGTTTGGTGATGCCCACATCGCACCCATCACCAACGGTGTGCATCATATCACGTGGACGTCGCCAACGATGACAGCACTGTTTGACGCTCAACTTCCAGGCTGGAAAGAAGACCCTGGACAACTTGGTTATGCAGGCAGCATCCCCGATGACGCACTCTTGAAAGCGCGACAAACCAACCGGCAAATTTTGCGGGAATTGGTTCGAGCATCGACGGGGGTAGAACTTGAGAGCGACCGCTTGACCATCGGATTCGCACGTCGGTTTGCGACCTACAAGCGTGCAAACCTGGTCTTCAGCGATCTTGAACGGCTCAAGGCCATTGGCGGCGGTCGCATTCAGTTCGTCTTCAGCGGCAAAGCCCATCCGAAAGATGAGGGCGGTAAGCAGTTGATTCGCGACATTTTCGCATCTGCGAAGGAAGTACAGGATGACATTCCTGTGGCCTTTATCGAAAATTACGACATGGCCACAGGTCTTGCCATGACCAGCGGTGTGGACATTTGGCTCAACAACCCGATTCGCCCGTTGGAAGCCTCTGGAACATCGGGCATGAAAGCCGCCATGAACGGCGTTCCGAACTGTTCCATCCTCGACGGTTGGTGGCCGGAAGGATGTGAGCACGGCGTCAATGGATGGGCCATTGGCCAAGCCGATGACGAACGGGATGACCAACGGGATGCAGAGAACATCTACAACGTGCTCGAGAACGAAGTCTTGCCGTTGTGGGACGAGGGCCCGGAGCGCTGGGCAAAACTGATGCGGGCGAGCATTGCGACATCAGCGAGATTCACCGGAACGCGCATGATTGCCGATTACCTGCACTTCTACGACAAATTCTCGTGATCCACATCGATTTCTTCACCGTCTTCGGCATTGCTAGGCGGTGGACGGCGGGTGCTCAAACCAAGGAGAAGCAACAACACGATCACGACACCGATCACCACGGTCCGAGCGTTGTCTACTGCTGCTGACGCTGTTGAATCATCCTCGTCACACGGGGCGCACGCAACCAGCGGACAGTCTTCTGAGGCGGGGACCTCGAAACGCTCACCGCAGCAGCCTTCGCAGGTGTTGGTCTGGGTTTGATTGGAGGTGGCGTTCCCACCAGACATGTTCGATTCGTTCTGGGTTGTTGAGGCGTTGGTTGCTGAAGGGTCGTCCGAGGTGGTGTTTCCTGTCTCGTTCCCCGTGGTGTTGGTCTCGGCCTCATCGTACGTGCAGCTGCCGTCATCCACGGTGGCCAGCGGGTTGTGGTTGTTTGCCGTTGAATCCGTACAACCCTGAACCGCATCCACAGGATATGTGCAACTGCCGTCATCTTCGTTGGCCGACGCATCATAATTCTCTGCCGCAGGATCGGTACAGCCTAAGACGGGTGGGAAAACGCAACTGCCGTCGTCTTCAGTCGCTGACGAATCGTAATTTGATGCTGCAGAGTCGGTGCAGCCAGGCACCGATGTATTGGTCTGTTCACCCGAGGAATGGTTGGAGGCCTGAACATTGAGTTCGACCACCGTCACTGAATGTGCGGGGATGGCAAGGGTGCCGTCCGTGAACGAACCTGCACCGAAACGAAGCGTGTCGTTGGCCATGAAACCGCCCATTTGGGTTGGACCACCACGGTTCAACACGACGGTCATAGTTTGATTATCGTGCGTCATGTTGTACGATAGGAGATTGGCCATTGCGAGGCGGGTGCTGTATGCGCCCTGTCGTAGGGCAATGGACTCAAGGCGAAGTTGGCCGAGTTGTGAGATGTTCTCGTACAGTGCCGATTCGTGGTCGCTCCACGAGGATTGATTTCGATACATGTGGCGGTTGTCAGGGTCTGCGCCGCCGTACTCCCCGTATTCATCACCGTAGTAGAGCAACGGTGCACCCGGCGTGGTCAGCAACCAACCGTAGGCTTGGAGAGCTGCGTGGTAAGCGGAAACATCCCCTGGTTGACCAGGAAGGCCGTCCTCAACCCACTGATTGTACGCATCGCCAGTACCCGTATCGGCCCGGCTGGTCAGGCGGGGTACATCGTGACTGCCGACATAAGGGACCATCAGCGCGCCCTGCGTGTACTGGTCTTGACTTCGGTTGGTCCAATAATCCAAGTGTTGGTAATTCTCGTTTCCGCTCACAAACACGTTGTCAACCACGGCGTGATAGAGGACAAAATCGGCCTGGCCGTCCAACCCATTGGGCCCCATGTAGGCGTTGATGGCTCCGTATTGGGCTTGGTTGTCCTCGAGCGAATGACCAGACCAGCCCATGGCGGTCTCGCCTTTGAGGTAGACATCGGTGCCCACTGTCTCAAAACGCTCATTGATCTGCGCGACCAAATTTGAAACGGCCAAGTTCTCGACATGCTTGACGGCATCGATACGAGCGCCATCAAGGTCGAAGGTCTCCATCCACCACAAGGCGTCAGCGATCATCTGTTCCGAAGCATGACGGTTCTTCCAGTTGACGTCCGGCATGTAGGCGGTGAACTGACAGTCGAGACGATGTTCGGTCCAATCGCAGTTGGCTTGACCGCAGATGCACCCGGAATTAAACCAGGACGAATTGTTTTGAACATACTCGTGGTCTTCGTGGACGTGGTTCACCACGAAGTCCATCATCACGCGTATACCGTTGTCATGAGCCGCCTCGATCATGGCATGGAGTTCGCTCTCCGTTCCAAGTCTTGGCTCCACGCCGCGAGCCTCCGTGGGCCAATAGCCGTGGAAAGCAGAAACATCGTGCACCCCGTCAGCGGCTTTTCCCGTTGAGGTGGCCGCCGTATTGAACGGTGTGAGCCAAAGAGCATTGACGCCCAAGTCCGTGAAATAGCCTGATTCGATCATCTGCGTGACGCCAGCGAAGTCGCCACCCTGCCAATCGGCACCTTGCGCCGCTCCAGTTGAAGGCCCGTCGTTGCTGGTGTTACCGTTGACGAAACGGTCGGTCATGATCATGTAGACCAGGGCATCTTCCCACACAAAATCGGCGTGTGGACCGGTCCAAAACGGCACCAACAAATCGTAGGCAGCGTGACCGTTGGTATCGAAGCCCTCTATTTTGTATGCGTGCTTCCCATCCTCCAGACCAGCCAACGGAAGCGTCCATGTTGAGGTCGTGGCGTCCCATGTGGCGCCGACCAAGGCGGCGGGAACGCCATCATGAGGAGCACCGGTTGAACCGGGGTGGTAGGTAACCTCCAGGGCAAGCTCTGTTAACGATGCGGTGTAATGGGGCCGCAGGTGGTCGTCCACCCGCAACAACGAGTTTTCGATATCATCGCAATACACGCGCTCAGGGTTGCTGGGGTCAAAGATGTAAACGCCGTCGACGACGAATTTGTAGCAGTACAGGCCTTCGGGGAGTTCGACATCTACGCTCCAGAGGTCGCCCGACCGATTCATCTCGAGAGAAGTACTCCAGTTCCACTCACCAACCAGTTCCACCGTTGAAGCACTTCCGGTATAGGTTAGGGTGATGAAGGCGCTTGAACGCCCGTTTGCAGCCTCGACATCGTTGGTCATCATCGGTGATGCGAGGACGATGAGCAACAGCGCCACCAGGGTCAACGAAGCGTTCCGTCCTTGCATCATGCACCTTCCTCCTTTGTGGATGGGCGAAGCAGCGTGTTGGCTGTTTCAACCAAATCATCGAGGTGACGGCAAAGGAAGGATTTGACGAAATCGTTGGCCGGTTGTTGATACGCCTCGAGGGGGGGAGCATGCTGTTGAAGGACGCCTTGGTCAAGAATTGCCACACGGTCGGCCAAGGTCATGGCTTCGATTTGATCGTGCGTGACATAGATGGTGGTGGTTCCAAGCTCATCGTGAAGACGGCGGATTTCGTTGCGCATTTGATGACGTAATTCTGCATCAAGATTGGAAAGGGGTTCGTCCATCAGCAGGACCTTTGGACGACGAATCAACGCTCTGCCGAGCGCAACGCGTTGGCGCTGGCCACCGCTCAATTCCTTTGGCTTCTTGTCCAGATGCTCTTCGAGTTCCAGCATGGATGCCGCTTCCTTCACACGTTCGGCGATGGCCTGGTCGCTCAAGCGGTCTTCGCCTTTGGCCATACGCAAACCAAAGGTGAGGTTGTCGCGGACACTCATGTGCGGGTAGAGTGCATAGGATTGGAACACCATGCCAAGGCCTCTGGCGCCTGCTGGTAGATGATTCACGGTCACGCCACCGATGGTGACCGTACCGTCCGTGATTTCCTCAAGTCCTGCGAGCATACGTAGGGTGGTGGACTTCCCGCATCCAGACGGGCCCAGAAGGACAAGAAACTCGCCGTCCTCAACCGTGAGATTGAGGCCCTTCACGGCCTCAAAACCGTCTTCATACCGCTTGTGGACGTTCGTAAATTCAACACTCACCATGTCATCACCCTTTGACCCCTCCAGCCGATAGTCCCTCGATGAGGAACTTCTGGAAGAAGAGGAAGAGCAGCGCCACGGGCAAACTCACCAAGAGACTGGCTGCGGCAAAATCGCCCCATGCTTGGCCGGTGCTGGAAATCATGGAGGCAAGCCCCACGGGAAGCGTGTACATATCGTTGGAAGTGTTGAACGTCAACGCCAGCAAGAATTCGTTCCATGCTGCGAGGAAACTGAACAACGCCGTCACGGCAACGGCAGGAAGTGAAAGAGGCAACACCACCTTGGTGAACACTTGGAATTGATTGCAACCGTCCAGCAACGCGGCTTCTTCGAGTTCCCTTGGTACGGTGTCAAAGAACCCTTTCAGCATCCAAACGCAAAGAGGGAGCGCCGTCACACAATAAGCGAGGATGAGACCAAGGTGGGAATTGAGCAAGCCAAGTGTTTTCATGACCAAGAAGTACGGAACGAGAATGATGATCCCTGGGAACATTTGAACCAGCAAAAAGGCAAACATGGACGCATCGCGGCCCGTGAACTTGTAACGGCTGAAAGCATATCCCGCTGGAATGGCGACCACCAACCCCAAGAGCGTGGTGCCAATACTGACGATGAGGGAATTCCGCATCCATGTCCAGAAGGATTCACTTCCGAGCATCTTTGAGAAATGTTCACCCGTATACGGACCACCAAGCGAACCACCGAGTGCGTTCCCTGGTGAAAGAGCGATGTCAAGAATCCAAATTAACGGAAGAAGGGTCAACGCCACAAAATGAAGGAGGACGAGATGGGCGCCAAAGGAGCGAAGCCGACCTTCAAGCCGTTGATTACGAGCTAAACCGTATTCTACCGCTGAGAGCGACAGGTTACGAGAGGTCCAAGCGGTGACGGGGCGACTGGAAACCCAGATCAATGTCAGCGCTCCTGGCCCCACCAACCATGCCTGCATCCAAAGGTCGAAGGCCGACATCGGTGTGAACACGAGACGAACGAGACCCACCAAAAGCAATCCACCGCCAAGCAAGAGCGAGATGTTGCTGCTCCTTGGATCAGCCTCTTGGGGCAACGTGTTCAGCAAGAGTCCAATCAGCCCAAGGCCAAGCAACCCTAAGGCTAACCCTTGTCCGCCTCGCAAAACATCCACCGTCAGAAGCAACACATTCACAAGGAAACTCACGATGAGCCAGCGTCGTAATGTGGTCACCTCGATGGGGGTGTACCACGAACGAACCGTCGATTCGGTGATCATACGGTCGCCTCCGTCGCGTTTGTACGCTTCATGTAGGACCATGAGAAGGCCAACAACATCAGGAAGATGATGACCGACCACGCTGCTGCAACACCGTATGCGCCGTCCCTAAAGGCAACATCGTAAACATACGTGATGAGGATGTCCGTTTGCCCTGGCTGGCCAAAGTAGAGGTCTGGGCCACCATCTGTCAGCAAATAGATGACGTTGAACATGTTGAAAGTCCAGATGAATCCAAGCAACGAAAGCGGGACAAGGGCGCTCTTGAGGTTGGGCAACGTGAGGTGACGGAACGTGTCCCAGGCACCCACTCCATCGAGTTTGGCGGCCTCATACATATCGCTGGGCAGGGCTTGCAGCGCACCGCTCAACGACATCATCATGAACGGTACCCCGAGCCAAATATTGACAAAAATAACCACAAATTGCGCCCCTGTCGGGTCAGCGAGGAAATGGAGATTTGTCCCCAGTACATCGTTCACCAAACCCTCTGGCTGGAACATACCCTTCCAAACGAGAACCGAAATGTACGAGGGTATCGCCCAAGGGAGCAGCAGTACGGTTCTGTAGGCCGTTGTACCTCGAACGGCCCCGCTCTGCAAGACCATGGCCAAGAACAGGCCGAGACCAATGTGGGCAGACACGTTCACCAACGTCCATACCAGCGTAAAGAGCGTCACACGGAGGAAGCCTGAGGCCGAAAACACCTCGATGAAATTCGCCAATCCCACGAAGGCCTCCTCGCCCAAACGGGTGGCATCCGCATCGGTAAACGACAACCAAAAACCATAGAGAACCGGGTAGAAGGTCAACAGTGCAAGGGCAAACATCGCAGGAGCGATGTAGACATGAGCGGATTTCGCATGAAGTCGTCCCGCTCGTACATCCATGGCTCGACCATAACTCAGCAGGATGAAAAGCGAGAGAAAGATTGCTCCTAAAGCGAAGAGAACGGGAGATGTGTTACCTGTCGTCGGGACAACATCACCAACGCCAGTGCTTAATGTGGCAGAAAAGACAGTCCCTTCGTCTCCTTCAATCACCACTTCATGTTCAACATTGGGAACCATGCCCGTGAGTGTGCAAACGATGCGGGTTGCTGTGAGAGGGAGTGTTCGTGTTGAAGAAGTACCTTGCATTTCAATACCGTCGGCTTGACATGAATCATAAGGTAACATGGATGAAGTACCGTTTGTATCGACGGTGATCAGCGAATGCATCACACCGTCAACAAAGATACGGTAGTTCGCAGAACCATCGGTGGTGAAATTCACCTCGACCGTGCGATAACCCTCATTTGCAGGTGGTTCTTCTGCTCGCTGAAGACCTTCAATCAGTGAAATCAATTCAGCATTGGCACCTTGCAGAGCCTCCTCTGAAGTTGACGTTTCGGTGTAGACTTGTTCGAACGCCGTCACCAAGGGACCGTAAACCATCGCCATGGCTCGAGTGGTTGGTGCTGGTGTGCCCGAATCGATTTGGGCGAGAAAACCCGAGAGCACCTCGTCATTGGTAATGTCGACATCGTCAGCAAGGTCAACGTGGGTGGGCAAGGTGTAAGTTTCGAGAGCGAAGTCTTTCTGCACCTCCACACTTGAGAGATGCTGCGCCAATTCAACCGCTGCCAACTTGTTCGCACTTTGCTTGCTTACGGTCCAGCCCTTATAGGTCACAAGCGGGGCAACACGCTCACCCGTTTCCGCAATCACGGGCAACATGGCCTGACCAATGTCCAAGCGGCTCGCTTCGTAGGTTGCCCAATTCCATGGTCCATCGACGATCATGGCTGCCTTGGAGCCGATAAATTGGTTTTTCATGCCCTCCGTTTGTGTCCCGGTTGCGACAACGCCGTGTTCAAGTTCCAAATTCAAGAGCCAATCCAACGCCTCCGCAGAGCCGTTTGAGTCCAGCGTTGGTGAACCTGAGGCGTCAAACAGCGAACCGTTGTAACCCGCTTGGAAACCAAACCACCAATACGCTGACTTCACAGGAAGGGCGAGCCCTTGAACATCTTGATGCGTGAGACGTTCAGCCGCCTCCAAGAGATCGTGCTGTGTCCAGGATTCATCGGGATAATCAACGCCTCGGGCATCAAACAGCGCCTTGTTGTACACCAACGACAGCGCATCTTGGCTGGCGGGCACACCGTACAACGCGTCACCGTAACGCATGGCGTGAAGAGCCCGTTCATCGTACAAGCCGCGCTCGATCGGTGTGAGATGGGGTCGAAGGTCCTCCAAGAGGGGGAATCCATCGACACGTACCTCACCGATTGCCCCGAGTTGGTCGCTTGAAAGGCGCATGAGGTCCGGTGCTTCACCTCCTTGAGCCGCGGTCATGAACAATTGATCTGCATCCCCAAAGGGAACCAATGCCACCTCAACCGTGATGTTGGGGTGCTGTTCTTCAAAGGATTTGATGGATTGCAAAAACACGTTTTCCTCTTTGCTCTCCGCTGCAAAGGTGTGCCAAACTTCGAGCGTTAACGGGCCGTCTTGACCTGATGCTGGCGCCTCGGTAGACGATGACCCAGAACCCAAACAACCTGACAGCAGCAAGGTGGTGACCAACACCATGGCCATCCAACCAGTAGCCCGGCTCTTCGGGCGATACTGCGTCATGAATCGGCGTACTCCTTTGACAACATAAACCTCTTGAGAGGCCTACAACAAGGCCTTCATTCCAAACCCAAGAATGGTAAAATTTCAGTCAAATTTTTTTCTCGGATGATGGGGACTTCTGCCCGTTCAAAGGCCTCGAAGGAGGACGGACGGCTTGGGTTGAATCCGATGAAACGGCTGCCTGGAACATGCATGGAAAGATCCATCTCCGAATCACCAACCGACACGCAACCAGACGCATCAAAACCGTTCATTGTGAGCAACTTCTCAATGATTTCACCTTTCCCTGTGGCGTGA
>MDTE01086799.1_pt1 | contig 21241 bp, 21 predicted proteins | sample 811231 | NCBI WGS metagenome assembly MDTE01 (sample SAMN05326651, study PRJNA326480) | marine metagenome | isolation source: seawater | place: Indian Ocean: Red Sea | collected 2010
CAGGCTGCATCAATATCCTCACCTCGGGTAGTGCGCACCATAGTCGAGAATCCTGCGGCGATGAGTCGATCCTGAAACGCTCGCACAGCAATTGCACTTGGTCGACGATAGTCCGAACCTCGAAATGTATTAAACGGTATCAAATTGATTTTACATGGAAACCCCTGCAGTAGGGACGCTAGTTCGGCCGCATGTTCGGGCTGATCGTTGACGCCATGCAGCAAAGTGTATTCGATGGTTACTGTGCGCTTCTCACCAAGATGGTCCGCATATTGCCGGCACACCTCAAGCAGCTCTGCAATAGGATACTTTCGATTGATTGGCACCAGATTGTCGCGAATCACATCATTTGGTGCATGCAAGGAAATAGCTAGCGACGCATCAGTATGTTCCGCTAGCCTGCGAATACCTGGCACAACGCCAGCAGTGGAAATCGTCACCTTGCGCTTCGAAATACCGTAGCCAAGATCATCCATCATGAGTTCGACGGCTGGCAGTACGGCGTCCATATTAAGAAGCGGCTCTCCCATACCCATCAACACAACATTAGTTACCACTCGAGTGCGATCCGGGTACTTGCTGGCTAGCACCTGAACTGCCACACGCAGCTGACCGACAATCTCTCCCGCTGTGAGATTACTGTTGAAGCCCTGCTTTCCAGTGCTACAAAAACTGCAGTCCAATGCACAACCCACCTGAGAGGAGACACACAAGGTGCCACGCCCATCCTCCGGAATAAACACCATTTCGATGGCACTGCCAGACCTAGCCTTCAGCAACCACTTATACGTGCCATCGCTTGAATGCTTTTCATGTAACACTTCAGGCTCGCGGATTTCCGCCAATTCCGCAAAGTATGCACGCAATGCTTTGCTGATGTCCGTCATCTCGTCAAAACTGGATACGAACCGATGATGTAACCACTTGAGAATTTGCTCGGAGCGATAGGGTTTCTCACCCAGCTCTTCGAGCAGTGTTTCAAGTTCAGACCTAGTATACCCCAGCAAGTCTAGTTTAGGCGTTTCGCTCATCTGCTGAAGAATTAATCCCCACTAAAGAAATAGTCAATTTCACGAGTCGCCGAAGTTGGTGAATCGGAACCGTGAACTGCGTTAGCGTCAATGGATGATGCAAAATCAGCGCGGATGGTGCCCGGTTCTGCCTCCTGAGGATTGGTTGCACCCATCAGTTCACGGTTTAGAGCAATGGCATTCTCGCCCTCAAGTACCTGCAAAACAACAGGGCCTGACGTCATAAAGGTAACGAGATCGGTAAAAAACGGCTTGCCATCATGCTCAGCGTAAAAACCTTTGGCTTTGTCTTCCGACAGGTGCTCCATACGCATTGCAACTACCTTCAAACCGGCTTTTTCAAACCGTCCTACAATGTCACCTATCACGTTCTTGCCGACGGCGTCAGGCTTAATAATGGAAAGTGTTCTTTCCTGTGCCATTTAACTGCTCCAACTAGTAAAAATAAGGAGGTTATTATAGGGGGACGGGGGCAGTTTTGAAATTCGGGTACCTAACCTTCTAGCGCTTGGGGTAGCGAGAAGTTGAGCCACTCACTCGCTCCCCCAAATCAAGCTTGACGAGATATGTTGCACAAGCAAGCACCCAAACCACCTACTTAAGCTTGAACTACATACTTAACTTCAGCATGGATGCTGAAGTATAAAATCACAGGTACACACTTGCAGCGGTGCGTAGAAATATATATGGGATGCCTTCCGAAAGAGCCATACCCTTAAGCCCCTCACCCCTTTCCTAAACTTACTCCAGATTACATTCCAACTAGTCCTCTAAGAGAGCCTCGCGCATAGCAGCTTGCTGCTTTTCATCAACACCAATATTGTGCAAGTACTCGATCACGCCACCGTGTTCCTCTTCCATACCATCGAGAAAAATCTTCATCGCATCTTCTGGAACGCCATACCCCAAAGCAGACACCGAGCCGGTTGAGAGTCCCTTACCCACTAGGAATTCAATGTGACGCGGTTGATCACGGTTAGTGAGCAAGAAATCTGCTTCAATCAGCGCTCGCTCGACCCCAAGGATGGTCAACAGGAAGGCTGTCGTCACACCAGTACGGTCTTTGCCCGCTGTGCAGTGCACCAGCAATGGATGCTGCTCTGCGTCCGCCAATATCCCAAATACTTTCTGCCAGGGGGTCGGCTCAAAATCCAGATAACGCAAATAACGCTGGCCAGATATACCCTCGCCCGCAGCCCTATCTAGGATCGCTGATCCACCTGGTGGAATCACCGAATGCCATTCGTAACGCGCCCCTAAGGTCTCTAGTGGCCCGCGACCCTGGTCTTCGAGTTCATCTGGTCTCCTTAGATCGACCTGTGTCCGAATGCCAAGCTCCGCAACACGATCAAGGTCAGCAAGAGTCATACGGTCCTGCCGCCCGGCACGAAAATATCTCCCCCAACGAATTTTTCGACCATCCTTGGTGGGATACCCACCAATGTCACGAAAGTTAAAACATCCCTCAAAAGGATGGTGGCGTTCTTCAAAATCTATCAAGGTTTACTCCGGGCGAAGTTCAAACCTTCTAATGCTAGCAACATTCCTACAAGAGTTTAATCAATCTCCGATTAATGTCTGTGTAATTGCCTCCCAATATCAATGGATTTACTGACAAACTCATACAATTCAAGCAGAGGTGCAGAAAAATGAATCCAAAATTTACTTTAAGAGAATTCACCGACAAAGAAATATCCCAAGTTTCCAGCAGCGTGGTACAGGTTCTTTCGGCAATAGGGTCGTTTTTAACACGCCGCAAGGTATACTCGATTGCGCAATGTTTCCGGCGACGTTCATTCAGTATGCAGGGGTTACACCATGGCACTCTATGGTCGAAAAAATAGTAATAATCATGCAAAAATCCAGTATATCTCGGAAGTGACCGCTAATTAGAAGTTGACAATACTTCCAATACGATGCTCAATGGCTGAAACTGGGCGCTACTGGTTCGCCAGTAGTGTTTTAGACCGGACACCAATCCCTGTCTTAGAAATACGTGCCGCTAGAACATTATGGTGATTAGTCCAGCTCATCCAGCCATGCCATCTGGATGGACTCAAGTATACGTTCGCCGCAGCGGTCCGGGTCGTCATCAAATTCAGGTAGTGCTGTCACCCACTGCTTCAAATCAGTAAAACGAATCGTCACGGGATCAACGTTCGGATAGGCTTCACTAAGCTTGATAGCTATATCAATGGAATCAGTCCATTTCATAGTGATTTCCTCCTGATCAATTGCTAGTTATTTTCCGAGACCTGATTAATAGTATAGCGTGGAATTTCTACCACCAAATCTTCATCGCCAACCACCACCTGGCAACTGAGTCGAGAATCAGGTTCCAATCCCCAGGCCTTATCAAGTAAATCGTCTTCTGTCTCATCAGACTCTTCCAGTGAATCAAAGCCTTCGCGCAAAATCACATGACAGGTGGTACAGGCGCAGGCCATCTCACAGGCGTGCTCTATATCGATGCTGTTTTCGAGAGCAACTTCAATCAGTTTGTCACCGGTCTCGGCTTTAATCACGGCACCTTCAGGGCATCGCTCTTCGTGAGGCAAAAAAATAATCTGTGGCATTAGTTAGACTCTTCCAGCTCATCAAGTTTATGTCCTGCAAACGCCTTGCGGACCGCTGCATCCATACGCAAAGCAGCAAAATCTTCGCTGGCTTTGCCTAGCATCTCAACGCCTTCATTGATGGCCTCAGCATCGGTGCTTTCGCTTACTTCCTGCAGCTCACTGATAGCTTGTTGCAGCAAATCAATATCAGAGGGTTGCAACAATCGTTCTCCATCCTCGACAATCGCAATCTGCAACGCTTCAATCATCCTGGTTGCTTCCACACGAACTTCAGTCAAAGACCTTGCCACAATGTCATCTTTCGCGTGATCAAAGGACGCTTTAATCATCTCGGTTATTTCCGATTCACTTAGGCCGTATGAAGGTTTTACCTCGACGCTCGCATTCACGCCAGTCGCTGCTTCCCTTGCCGATACCGATAGCAGCCCATCTGCATCTACCTGAAAATTAACCTCGATACGCGCCGCTCCCGCCACCATGGGCGGAATGCCTCTCAGCTCGAAGCGTGCGAGAGACCGGCAGTCTGATACCAGCTCCCGTTCTCCCTGCACTACATGAATCAACATGGCTGTCTGGCCATCTTTGTATGTGGTGAACTCCTGTGATCGCCCAATGGGAATAGCCGTGTTGCGCTGAATTACTTTCTCAGTAAGCCCGCCAACAGTTTCAAGACCAAGAGACAGCGGGAGTACATCCAGCAACAGCATTTCATCTTCCGGTTTGTTGCCCACCAAAATATTGGCCTGCACTGCGGCACCAAAAGCGACGACCCGGTCCGGGTCGATACTAGAAAGGGGTTGAACACCAAAAAACTTAGCCACTGCCTGGCGCACTGTCGGTACCCGGGTTGATCCACCTACTAGGACGACATTATTAACGTTTTCTTTCCCAACACCGTCTCCTGCATCACGCAGGGAACGCGCACACGCCTTTATAGATTGCTCGATGAGATCCCTGATCAGGTCGTTCATCTGAGAGCGAGTCAGCTGTCCGTTAAACTCAAGGCCATCGACTGACACAATCGCTTGTACACTTTCGTCATCGCTCAAAGCCTCCTTGATCACACGTGCCTGCATCATTAGTACACGCTGCTGACGAGGACTCACCTCATCTGTGTATCCCGACTCATTGATGATCCATTCGGCAATACGGCGATCAAAATCATCACCACCAAGCGCCGAATCTCCGCCAGTCGCCACAACCTCGAACACACCCTTGTGCAATCGAAGCAGGGAGATATCAAAAGTGCCGCCACCCAGATCGTAAACTGCCACCAAGCCCTCATGGCCTGTATCAAGACCATAGGCCAAAGCCGCGGCCGTAGGCTCATTTAATAATCGCAGCACCTGGAGCCCAGCTATACGCGCTGCATCGCGGGTTGCCTGACGTTGAGCATCATCAAAGTGCGCCGGGACCGTAATCACGACACCATCCAGATCTCCAGCCAAGGTCTCGCTGCCACGTTGTACTAATGCCTTTAGTATTTCTGCAGACACCTCAACGGGACTTACCTCGCCCGCGTTGGTCTTAATTTTGACCATGCCTCCATCCGTTGCCACAAACTCATAGAGCAGTCGTTGACCCAGACCTTCGATGTCTTCAACGCCCCGCCCCATCATGCGTTTAACAGAAACAATAGTGTTAAGGGGGTCTTCTTTTGCGGCTTCCATGGCAACCGAGCCGACCACGGTGCCACCTTCAGTAAAACGCACGACAGATGGCAAAAGATGCTCGCCCGTTTCATCTGGTAGCGTCTCAGTAACACCACCGCGCACGCTGGCAATCAATGAATTGGTTGTACCAAGATCAATACCCGCAGCCCGCTTACGCTTATGCGGATCTTGTGCCTGCCCGGGTTCCGTAATCTGTAACAGTGCCATCAGTAGTCCAATAACTTCTCTTCCACCTTGTCCGCGTTGTCACGGAGCTTGCCCAGAAACTGCAACTTATAAACTGCCATCTCTGCGACCAGCGCATCGTCGGGATAGGCAGTCGCAAACTCAGAACAATACTCATCGAAGTGCCGATCCACTTCTTTCTTAAAGGTCTCAAGTCTGGAGAGGGAACCTTCACCGTCACTAATCTCATCAAGCTGTTCACGCAGTTCTATCTGCGCCATCAGAAAATCCGGTGAGAGCTGGGGGTTTTCTTCAATGTGTAGTCCATTTAATTCCAAAAGGTAGATGGCTCTTGCAAGATCTGAGCGTAAGGTGTCGTACGCTGAATTGATCTGGGTTGCCCACTGCAGGGACAAGCGCTTTTCATATTCAGTTGCACTAACAAATTTATCAGGGTGCACGCTGGACTGCAGTTGGCGATAACGAGTTGCCAGATCGTTCGCGTCTAGGTCGAACGCAACTGGCAGCTGAAATATCTCGAAAAAGTTCTGATTAAAGTCCACGCCAATCGGTTATACAGTAAACGATTCGCCGCACCCACACTGGCCAGACTCATTAGGATTTTTGAATTCAAAGCCTTCGTTAAGACCCTGCTTGACGTAGTCCATCTCGGTACCGTCTACATATATGAGACTCTTCGGATCAACATACACTTCAACCCCACTGCAGTCGAATTTAAGATCTTCTGACTGAGGTTCATCCACCGGTTCAAGAACGTACATTAACCCCGAGCAACCGGTGGTTTTTACCGCAAGACGTATGCCTACGCCCTTACCGCGCTCTTGAAGGTAACTCGATACGTGATTTACTGCATTTTCTGTAAGACTTACGCCCATATTCTTTCTACCTGTTACTACTCACTTGGAACTGACCACTCAGTCCTGATCACTTGCTACAGCTTCCTCTTCATCATGCTTTTGCCGATAATCCTCGATCGCTGCCTTGATAGCATCTTCTGCCAGTACACTACAATGGATTTTAACGGGTGGCAGCGCTAGCTCTTGAGCGATCTGTGTATTTTTGATGACTCCTGCCTCATCCAAGGTTCGTCCCTTCACCCATTCGGTAAGTAGCGAGCTTGAAGCAATGGCAGAACCGCAACCGTAGGTCTTGAATTTGGCATCTTCAATGACACCATCATCACTTACCTTGATCTGCAGGCGCATCACATCACCACAGGCTGGTGCACCAACCATACCCGTGCCCACATCTTCACTATCCGAGTCCATCTTGCCGACATTCCTCGGGTTTTCGTAGTGATCCAATACTTTATCGCTGTATGGCATTTTACTCTCCTTTAAATCCTGCTTTTACTGAGGGCTCTATCATTAACAGCCTTAGTGCTCCGCCCATTCAATCTTTTCCATGTCGACACCATCTTTATACATATCCCAAAGTGGCGACAGTTCACGCAGTTTTTCTACCGCGTTTCTTACCTGTGTAATCGCTTCATCAACATCTTCCTCGGTGGTAAAACGACCTATCGAGAAACGTAGTGAGCTGTGAGCCAACTCATCGTTCATGCCAAGTGCCCGCAAGACGTAAGAAGGTTCTAGGCTTGCAGACGTGCAGGCCGAACCGGAAGACACCGCGAGCTGCGGCAACGACATAATGAGCGACTCACCTTCTACAAAATTGAAACTGACATTGATGATACCCGGCACATGACTATCGAGGTCGCCATTGGCATAGACTTCTTCCATATCCTTAAGGCCATCCCACAATCTCTGCCGGTACGAAAAGATACGCTCGCTTTCCTCAGTCATTTCCTGCTTAGCAATACGAAAAGCCTCCCCCATGCCGACGATCTGATGTGTTGCCAGCGTACCAGAACGCATACCACGTTCATGGCCCCCACCATGCATTTGCGCTTCAAGTCTTACCCGCGGCTTACGGCGAACATATAGAGCACCCATGCCTTTGGGCCCATAAATCTTATGCGCCGAGAACGACATGAGATCGACCTTCATCATCTCCAGATCAATTTCGACCTTGCCGGCACTCTGCGCTGCATCGACGTGAAATAACACCTTATTGGCCCGAGTAACTTCGCCAATAGCAGCAATATCGTTTACCACACCAATTTCATTGTTCACATGCATGATGGATACCAGCAACGTGTCTTCCCGAATCGCTTCAGCGACGCTTTCCGATGCAATCAGTCCATCTTCACCTGGATCAAGATAGGTAACTTCATAGCCTTCGCTTTCCAGATGTCGGCAGGAATCAAGCACGGCTTTGTGCTCAATCTTGGAGGTAATAATGTGATTACCTTTTTTATTATAAAAATGGGCAACACCCTTAATCGCCAAGTTATCTGACTCTGTCGCACCGGACGTCCAAGCAATTTCCCGTGGATCAGCATTCACTAGATCGGCTACCTGACGCCGAGCGAGTTCCACTGCCTCATCTGCTTCCCAGCCAAATTTGTGCGAACGGCTAGCAGGGTTTCCAAACTTACCCTCTGCCAGCAGGCATTCGCTCATCTTCTGGGCGACGCGCGGGTCAACCGGTGTCGTTGCCGCGTAATCAAAATATATTGGTTGCTTCATTTACTTCTCCTGGCCTCTTGCGCTTTCTACCTCTCTCAAACCAACTCTTCGGCTGGTAAACGCAGCGGGTTTTCCAACAACGCGTCCTGGCGTGCCGCGATCATCTGTACCTCACTTTTCCCGATAATGCTAGCGAGATTAATTTTGCTTAAAAAATGATGGATCTCATCGGAAAGATCAGCCCACAACTCATGGGTTAGGCAAGTCTCGCCATGCTGACAGTCCGCACGACCGGAACACCGTGTTACGTCGACGTTCTCGTCGACGGAATCAACAATAGACGCCACGGAAATGTCTTCCGGATGATGATTCAAATTATAGCCGCCACCAGGGCCACGCACACTTGCTACCAAATCACGGCGTCGTAGCATGGAAAAAAGCTGTTCCAAATAAGAAAGGCTAATACCCTGACGCTGGGAGATATCAGCAAGACTGATCGGGCCTTCATTCTGGTGCACGGCAAGGTCTAACATTGCAGTAACCGCATATCTGCCTTTTGCTGTAAGTCTCATCGTTTTTCCTCTAACTGGCTTGGCTCCTCGCTTTAACTATCTAAAACGTGAAATCCAGAGGCGCACCAATGTACAATACCTGACCAAAATAATCAACTATATACCTAATTCTTTTGGTCAGGTATTGGACGAATGTAAGGCCCTATTATATTGATTGGTTATTAAGTCAATGAGGCCTAAGGGCTAATTATCAAGCGAATTTATCGAGGACAAAATACCCCTGAGGATGCTAACTTCCATCTGATCCGGCCGAATACGATTAAACAGACGCCGCAGCCTGGTCATTAGCTGCCGCGGGTTATCCGGATCATGAAAACCTACCTTTACCAGAGTTTCCTCCAAGTGCTCGTATAAATGCTCCATGTCAGCGGAACTAGCATAGTCCATATCCCAGCTCTGTTCTGGCACGCCAACCAGTTTCGCCTGCAACACCTCATAACAGATTACCTGCACCGCCATGGCCAGATTCAGCGAACTGTATGTCTCTCCCGTTGGGATGTTCACGTGAAAATGACACTGCTGTAGTTCCTGGTTTGAAAGACCCCGATCTTCTCGACCGAACAGAATCGCCACCTCATGCCCATCACCAGACTCTGCCACCACCTTTTCACCGCAACGTTTTGGATCCAGCACGGGCCAGGGAATTCGACGATCTCTTGCTGAGGTGCCAATTACTAGCTGACAATCAGCGATGGCCTCCTCGACGCTATCTACCACTTTCGCTCTATGCACAACATCCACCGCAGAGACAGCACGAAATAGGGCCCGCTCATCAGGAAATTGCTGTGGACTCACCAAAACGAGATTAGTGATCGCCATGTTTTTCATGGCACGAGCAGACGCACCTATATTACCAGGGTGGGAGGTCTCGACCAGAACAATACGAACGTTAGGAAACATCAAAGCGATAAAACCAACTGCATGCCTTCGTCTAAGTCATTCATTTTAATTTGAGAAACTCTGCCGAGTTTTACATTAAGTAATGACTTTTCCAAAGTAATAATTTGTGAGATGTTGATTGTAGACTCTCTATTAACAGCGACGCTTTTCTTTGATAGCGGAACATTCCCAAGGACTACTGAAAGCCTCATATTAGAAGTTATTGCCGCGACAACTATATTCCTGATCCTGCTCTTACTGAAGTCGTCATCCTGCAGTATCACTACAAGCCTTCCAAATTCTTGCTCAGATCCAGCAGGATCATGGAGATTCGCCCTCCAAACTTCGCCGCGCTTCACTGCCGGCCTTCCTTTTCAATGTGGTGGGTTTGCATTGTTACAAACACACTATCCAAACTTGATTCCTATTCTCCATAAACTGCATTGAGTCTCTAAGAAACTCGACCTGTTCTATAAGTATCAACGTGCTCTCTCACTGCAGTTGAATAAAGCTCACTGCGCGAAACGCCAAGGCGTTTCGACATCTTCTCAGTGGCAGCATAAACCTTTTCAGGAATTGAAAGGGCAGTCTTCATGAGCGCTAGCATAACTATGGTTATACCAGAGACTCAAACATTTTCAGCGTACATTCGTACATCTACCGTGGTATGATCGCGACCCTCTGAATCAAGACCAACCAGTTGACGATATGGAACCGATGGCAACGATTGCATTGCGAGCAGCACGCGACGCCAGCACCCATATCACCCGCAGTTTTGACCGTCCTGACCTTGTGAAGATATCCGAGAAAGGGCACAACGATTTCGTTACTAACGTCGACAAGGAGTCGGAGTACATCATCGTTGAAGCACTTAAAGCAGCTTACCCTGATCACACCATTACCGGCGAGGAGTCTTACAACGATCATGTTACCGAGGAATCCGAGTACGAATGGATTATTGACCCGATCGACGGCACTCTAAACTTCCTTCGTCAGGTACCCCATTTTTGTATATCAATCGCGTGCCGCAAGAACGGTAAGCTCCAGCATGGCGTGATCGTTGACCCCATGCGCAACGAAGAATTCGTGGCCAGTCGGGGCCAGGGCTGCCAGCTTAACGGACACCGCGTTCGGGTGAGCGTAAAAGAAGACTTAGACGGGGCACTGATCAGCACTGGTGGCCCTTTTAACGATATGAGGGAGCGGCAAGGCAAGCTATACGGGCATATAATTAACGAACACATCAAGGTTCGCAATTTGGGCAGTGCCTGCCTTGATCTGGCCTACCTAGCTGCTGGACGGCTTGATGGGCTCTGGCTGCATAACCTCAAACCCTGGGATATGGCAGCGGGCTTGTTGATGATCATAGAATCAGGTGGTCTTATCGGTGACTTTGATGGCAGCGCCAATTTCATGAGAACAGGCAACGTCGTCGCGGGCAATCCGAAGTGCTTCAAGCTCCTCGCACCACTCGTAAAGCGTCATTTAGTCGGTGAGGATTAAGTCGCCCTGATGGTAACCCGCTCTCTGGCTTGGCTCGAAGGGAAGGAGTAAGCCTCAGAAGTACATTTTCAATATGGATGTCAAAGCAGCGCGCACACGGAAGTGCTTGGAGCGTTACGGAGAAGGCTAACCTCTTTCCAAGATAAGACTCACGCAGCGTGGTTTAAAAGTTTTGCGGCACATTTTCATCAACCCCCTCCTTCACCGGCACAGCCAGATCATCCTTGGAGATTTTCAGCGCCATCAACATATTGGCTGCAATGTAGATCGAAGAGTAGGTGCCGATAATTACACCAATAATCAGTCCAATGGCAAAGCCACGAATCAGTTCCCCACCTAGGATAAGAAGCGCAAAAAGAACCAGCAAAGTGGTAAACGATGTGACCAACGTACGGCCCAGAGTCTGATTGAGAGAGGTATTAATAATATCCTCAGGATTACCCCGACGAATCTTTCTGAAGTTTTCCCGAATCCGGTCTGACACCACGATCGTATCGTTAAGTGAGTAACCAATGACAGCAAGCAGCGCTGCTAATACAGTTAAATCGAAGTTCCAACGCACGATCGAAAATATGCCGAGAGTGATCGTCACATCGTGGAATAATGCTACGACAGCGCCAACGGCGAACTTGTACTGGAAGCGAAATGCCACATAAATCAGCACCATACCAAGTGCTGCCAGCAAGCCCATACCACCCTGATTAGTTAGTTCCTCTCCCACCGCAGGACCAACGAACTCGGAACGGCGAAGCGTTACTCCAGAATCTGAAACTTTTTTTAGTGAAGCAATGATCCTATCGCCCAAAATTGCGTTCTCTCTTGGTGAAAGTTCCTTCTGCGGAGGCATACGCACCAAAATGTCCTGATCGGACCCAAAGTACTGCACCACGTGCCCACCATAACCAGCAGCATCAAGCTGAGCACGAATATGCTCCGGGTCAGCCGACTCCTCGTAAGCCACCTCGACAAGCGAGCCTCCAGTAAAGTCGAGACCCCACTCCAACTGAAAAGCCAATAGCGAAACAATAGAAAGCGCAACCAAACCAGCAGAGATACCCCCCGCGATTTTGCGGTAGCGCATGAAATTAAAGTTAAGACGAGAGATATCCATCAGCGTTTCATCAAATTAGCAGTTTCTGCAAGTTGCGCCCGCCGTACATGAAATTCACCAACGCGCGAGTACCCATAATTGCGGTAAACATAGAGGTCAAAATACCGATAGACAGCGTCACCGCAAACCCTTTCACCGGTCCGGTGCCGATGCTATAAAGAATAACCGCGACGATTAACGTCGTGATGTTTGCATCCATAATGGTCACAAAGGCACGCTCGAATCCGGCATTGATCGCAGCCTGGGGTGACATCTTGTTTTTCAGCTCCTCACGTATTCGAGAGAAGATAAGCACATTCGCGTCCACCGCCATACCGACGGTTAGGACGATACCGGCAATACCTGGCAGGGTAAGCGTTGCACCCAACGACGACATGACCGCCACCAGCAGTACAAGGTTCGTCGCGAGAGCGATATTCGCCGCCAACCCAAATACCCGGTAATAGACCAACATAAAGATGAGTACCAACCCCAAACCAACGCTTACGGAAACAGCACCCAGCTCAATATTCTCTGCACCTAACGAGGCACCCACTGTGCGCTCCTCGGCGATAAACATATCTGCTGCAAGGGCACCTGCACGTAACAGCAGGGCCAGTTCCCGTGCCTCGCCAGCATCAAGTCCGGTAATTCTGAATTTCACCCCAAGCGCCGCCTGCACTGTCGCGAGGCTAATCAACTTCTTCTCTATATAAGGCACCTGAGTTCGTATCTCGACGCCGTCGACCAGCTCATATTTATCGCGCGTCTTGGTTTCAATAAAAATCACCGCCATACGCCGGCCAATGCTGTGCCGCGTAGCGCGATGCATCAGCTCGCCACCGTCGCTATCAAGGGTGATATTGACCTGCGGCAGGCCGGAATCAGGATCAAAACCGACCTGGGCATCAAACACCCGATCACCTCTTAAGATAATGTCTTTTTCTACCGCGGCCGTTCGCCCTTCATATTCATAGGTAATGGTGCTGCTGCGCGGTGCGTTCGGCAGTGCCTCCATACGAAACTCTAGGGTTGCGACCTTTCCCAAGATCTTTTTCGCTTCCGCCGTATCCTGCACACCCGGCAGATCGACAACGATACGGTCACGGCCCAGCCGCTGCACCAATGGTTCGGCCACACCCAGCTCATTCACCCGATTACGGATAGTTTGCAGGTTCTGGGACACAGCAAAGTCTTCCATCTCTCTTATCGAGGCATCGGTCACTGTAAGCTGCACGAAGGCTGAATCAACATCTTCGCCAGTAATAATGTCGAACTCGCGATAGCTGTCGGTGATCTTGGACTTCGCCCTATCGCGCAGATCCTCGTTGGCAAACATAAACTTCAGTACACCTTCGACGGGCTTATCTACCCGCGAATAACGAATTCGATCAGAGCGATCACGCAACATGCGCTTAATTTCAGCTTCCATACCGCCAACACGATCTTCAATAGCCTTTGCGGTATCCACCTCCATCAAAAAGTGTACGCCGCCACGCAGATCAAGACCGTACTTCATAGGTTCCGCGCCAATGGATCGCAGCCACTCCGGCGTTGTCGGCGCTGAGTTCAGCGCAACGATATGAGGTTCCGGCAGTTCATGCAGCGCACGCTGGGCAATATCTTTAGCTCGCAGCTGTGTTTCATCTTCGTAGAAACGAAAAAGCGCCTTTTCGTCTTCTATGACACCAGAACCAAAATACTCGATGCCCTGTTCGTCGAACGCCTTGCTGACTGCATCCAGCGCTTCAACCTGAACGGCCGTACCGGCCTGCTCCCGGGAAACCTGCACGGCAAAGTCTGGCGGAAAAATATTGGGCAGCGCATAGATAAACCCCCAAGCAACCACCAAGGCAATCAGTAAGTTCTTCCAGAGGGGGTAGCGATTAATCAATAGGGTTTCCTAAATGACTCAGATGGATTTTAGAGTACCCTTTGGTAAGGCTGCGGAAACCGCACCCTTCTGCAACTTAAGTTGCACATTGTTTGCCACTTCAAACACTAGGTATTGCTCCTCCACTTTGATAATCTTCCCGATCAGCCCGCCATTAGTCACGATCTCGTCACCCTTACCCAGACTCGCAACCAATTCCCGATGCTCCTTCGCACGCTTGCTCTGCGGGCGCCAGATAATGAAGTAAAAAACCAGGATAAAGGCCACGATGATAAAAAGATCAAGGCCTGGTACCCCTCCAGGCGTTGGCCCTTCGGTCGCCAGAGCTGACGGTATAAAGAAATCGATCATTCCTACTCCACGTTAGTTGTGACGGAGCATATTGTCCCTGAATCGCTTAGCAGACTCTAGCTAAATATCCGGCTGGCTTCCCCAGCCCCTGTATATAGAATCTATATGGTCATTGAGAGACCCTTTTTCAATGGCTGCGCGCAAACCCGCCATTAAATCGAGGTAATACTGCAGGTTGTGTATAGTATTGAGCTCTGCGCCCAATATCTCATTACATTTATCCAGATGATGCAGATATGCACGGGAAAAATTCCTACACGTATAGCAATCACAGTAAGGATCAAGAGGACCAGTATCCGCAATATGGGTGGCATTACGAATCTTGATAACGCCTTCAGAGGTAAAGAGATGCCCGTTCCTCGCATTTCTGGTCGGCATCACACAGTCCATCATATCAATACCCCGACGCACACATTCAACCAGATCACCCGGCCTGCCTACGCCCATCAGATAACGTGGCTTTTCCGCTGGCAGCATGGGCGCTATATAAGACACTGCCTGCATCATCTCATCCTTCGGTTCTCCTACCGATAAGCCGCCAACGGCGTAGCCGTCAAAACCAATATCCAATAGTCCAGCCAGCGACTCCTCACGCACGGACTGATATAGCCCGCCCTGCACGATGCCAAATAACGAATTACTGCTGCCTTCAAACGCCACTTTCGAACGAGCAGCCCAACGCAGCGATAACTCCATCGATTCCCGCACCACTTGTTCATCCGCCGGATAGGGCGTGCACTCATCAAACACCATCGCGATATCTGAGTTCAAACTCTGCTGAATCTCCATGGACATTTCCGGTGACAGAAATACTTCATCACCATTAATCGGAGACCTAAACGTCACTCCCTTTTCATCAATTTTTCGAAGATTCCTCAAAGAAAACACCTGAAAGCCGCCAGAATCAGTAAGGATCGGACCATCCCAGCCCATAAAGCTATGTAAACCTCCATGACTCTTTATGACGTCTACCCCAGGCCTTAATAACAGATGGAAAGTATTACCCAGCAGAATCTGTACACCGATATCATTAAGTGACGCAGGCATCATGCCTTTCACCGACCCGTAGGTGCCACAGGGCATAAAGATTGGAGTTTTCACCTCCCCATGAATTAATGACAACGTGCCGGTCCGCGCCGCACCGTCTGTGTGGGTAACCTCAAAATCCATTCGATTTATCGCGTGATAATCATCGCGTCACCATAACTGAAAAAGCGATAGCTTTCCGCAATCGCAACCCGGTAGACCTCTTTGATCATTTCCGTACCGGCAAAGGCACTCACCAGCATCATCAAGGTCGAGCCTGGAAGATGAAAGTTGGTAATGAGCGCATCGACACTCTGAAACTCGTAACCAGGATAGATAAAGATATCAGTCTCGCCCACGTAAGGCGCAAGATCCTTTCCCTCATTTAAATAGCCAGACGCAGTTTCCAGCGACCGCACCGATGTCGTCCCCACGGCTACCACATGACCGCCACCCAATCGACAGGCACTTACGGCATCGCACACATCCTGGCCCACTTCCAGATACTCCAAATGCATCCTGTGCTCTTCGACGTTATCGACTCGCACCGGCTGAAACGTCCCCGCCCCCACGTGAAGGGTGAGCTCTGCACGTCCAATACCATGCTCAGAAAGCACCTGCATCAGCTTATCATCAAAATGCAGACCCGCCGTCGGCGCTGCTACCGCGCCCGCCCTAGATGCATAGATCGTTTGATACCGATCCTTATCATCATCCTCATGATCACGGTCTATATAGGGGGGAAGGGGCACATGACCGAAACGTTCGGTAATATCCATCATCCCCGGCTCTATAAACATCACCGAATAGAAACTCTGGTCTTTGGAGACAATCTTCAACGTGACATCACTTACGCCATCACCATCACGTAACGTGATCTCGGAACCCACTTTAGGCGGCTTGCTGCTGCGAATCTGCACCAGAGCACTATGCGGATCGATCAACCGTTCGAGAAGAATCTCTACCTGACCCCCAGTATCTTTCTGACCAAACATGCGCGCAGGAATAACTTTCGTGTTGTTAAATACCAAAAGGTCCGGCGCAGACAAAAGATGTGGAAGATCATGAAAGTGATAGTGATGAATATCGCCACTGGCCGCATCCAGGTGCAGCAGGCGAGATGCAGAGCGAATCTCAGTGGGGTATTTGGCAATGAGATGCTCAGGCAGCTCAAACTCGAAATCGCTTACCCGCATAATGAAGAAAGGCTTAACGTCCAGTTGGAAACACCGCACCTAGGAAATAAAGGCAAGGCTTTCTTTGTCGAGCAACAGTCCCGCAGAATAGTTACCATTTTCCCTTATCCAACGTACCTAACCTTAAAGCCGATAAAGAGTGAACTAAAGACCCAGATGCAACACGAGCACCGTGCTTACAAGCAGCTCCATATGCATACCCACCTACGACACATCAACCGTGATACACGGGATCGACGCATCATTCAATTACGATTTATTGATGCAGTTAATGACATAAAACAGCACACTTTATTCCTGTTCAATTTTACCCAAGCGCATATTCTTCCCCTGAAAATGCTACGAATGCATACATTTTATCAGCTCCCAACAGTAAAACCCCACCGACATGAAAACGTTAGCATAGAACCTGAAAAAACCACCCAAACCCAGACAAAGAGCACAAAACACGAGTTAAAACACCCGTTTCAACACCATATATGACTTGATATACTCGCCCCCTCATGTGCCGGGGTGGCGGAACTGGTAGACGCGCCGGATTCAAAATCCGGTTCCTTCACGGGAGTGTCGGTTCGAGCCCGACCCTCGGTACCAACTGCAAGCAGAAACTTCTTTTGATAGTAAGAGTTCACCGCTAATTACCTTCTACCCGAGTTTTGAACTTGATTTAGCGTAAGAACGTCGCTTCCAGAATAAGAAGAGTGTCTGCATCGATCAGGTTGGTGGAGGCGTGTCTCCAATGTTTTCCGGAGCCTGCCAATTATCGGAGTTTTCTTTCGCGGTATCGATAATTTGTTGAATCGAATCCAGTGATTGCTCGAAAATCCTCATTCCTGTTGCATCTTCCTGACCGAAACCAACTCGAATCTCCAGCACCTCGGCTCCATCAGGTCCGCCTGAATATTTGTAGGGCATCCCCGAGGGAACCAGGAAACCAGACCCTGGACCGAGGTGTCTCTTGCCCATAATGATCTTCCCAGCGACAACATAGTATAGGCAATCGCCGCTCGCCGGATGACTGTGTCGGAACAACGGGAAGTTTGCCCCAACCCAGAGGTGGACCATGCTGATCCCACCGGGTTTCTGCGCTTTAAGCAGTGTCGTTATTACCATGCCTTTCGCATACGCTTGGGTCATCTCACGAAGTTTTTCATGTACTGGTGCTTTACCGTGTTTCTCGACTAGTGTGCGGATGTCCCATTTCTCTAGAGCACCATCTATATCGTAGCCATCCCACGCATATTTCTGATTGATCTCGGGGTTGGCAAATATCTCGAATGATGTCTGTTGCGATTCGCTATTGTCCTTTACGTCTGCCAATGCATCTTCTCCTTAGGTAAAGCGTGGTGTTCGCAGCGAATTATACGCTACGTATGCCGTTATATGCGGCCCAGTCATTGTTGATGACGATCATGTTTTATATGTTTGGTCAGCCTATAATATGGGTTCTGATGCGATTAATTTCTGTCTTGTTCTTGCTGTTACTGGTTGCGTGTACGACTAGCGGCTTCTATGTATGGGTGAACGAGGATGAATCTCACCAGAACGAACGCCGATTACTGATAGATCGCCTTAGCTGCGATGCGGAAGCAATGAAGATACCCATTCCCAATCCATCATGTACAGTTATTCGCATGCACTTTCCACCATGCGCTTTTGTTATCGGAGGCGTCTGTGACGCTAGTGAGCGGACGGCTCTACAGTGTGATGATTCTATAATCAAGACCGCCAAAGCCGCGCAGGAATATCGAAGAGCAAGCTGCATGGAATCGAGAGGTTGGTCCTCAGTGTGGCAAGATAGCAAGAAAAAATAGTGGATGCCCTAACCGCCGACATATACTCCCGCCGATTGCAGGCAGAATCGATGCAGGTGATACTGCACGCTCTTAAATAATCAGGACGTAGTATATGGGCTGGTCCATCAATAGGTCCACTGGCCTCACCTGGCACAACAATAATTTATCCACTAAGGGTTATACGCTGCTTACGCCACATGGCGACAGCCACACCTACCTGATTGATATTCAGGGAAGGATTGTTCACACCTGGGAATTTACCGACATCAGGCCAGGCTATGGGCGACTGCTGGGCAACGGTAACCTGCTGATGACCGGTTCTGATATTAAACTTCCCGACCCACCGAAACATGAACCGACGAAGCCGCCGCTCCCTTTCGAGCAGCACATTACCCGCCTTGGCGGCTATCACACCACGTTACGTGAGGTTTCCTGGGAGGGAGATACGATCTGGGAATACGTTAATCGGGCCCAGCACCACGACTTTCATCGTCTCGCTAATGGCAACACGATGGTACCGGAGTGGGTTGAACTGCCTGAAGATCTGCACAAACGTGTAAGGGGTGGATTCAAGCAACACAGAGAACGCCTGCCCAGACTACTGGGAGATGATCTTGTAGAAGTCAACGCAGCAGGTAAAGAAGTTCGCCGCATTCACACCTGGCAGCTACTGGATCCGGTGAAAGATCCCATCCTGCCAGACAAGCGTCGCTGGGAATGGACCCACCTCAATGGATTAGACATCAATGACAGTGGTGATATCGTCTTCTCCTGCCGATGTAACGACAGGGTTTGTGTCATTAATGCCAACGGAAAGCTCACATGGAAATGGGATAAGACCCATGGACAACATAATCCAACCTGGCTGAAAAACGGTAATATCCTAGTTTTCGATAACGGCAATGATACTTCTCGCGTGGTCGAAGTCGACATATCCAATGATGAGGTTGTCTGGCAGTATGCCGGCAAACCTGCGCACCAGTTCTATAGTGGACATATCTCTGGTGCCAGCGCGCTGGACTCTGGCAACATTCTGGTTTGCGAGGGGACCAGCGGAAGATTGTTTGAAGTTAACCGCAGTGAGGAAGTAGTCTGGGAATGGATCAATCCTTTCCTTAACAACAACAAGCGTGGCGAATCGACCGTAAGCATCTATCGTGCGCATCGATATGCTGCCGATCACCCGGCTTTGGTAAACCGTGACTTAAATCCTGATCGCTTTATCAACCTCAACCGTGCCCACGACCTCATGTGAAATGGCTCAGGATGGCGACTCAATATCCAATACCGCCCGCTCTACCCTACCCAGGCGTTTATGGATAACTTTGTCGATAACCGCTGGGACATCGGTAGAAGATGGGCGACAAGAGCGGCTAAAAAACGCATGCTGTGCACGACGTAACTTATTTGTGCAGTTCTGGGTGCCGCCGTGCCAAAGGTGCGCGTTGTAGACGAAGCAGGAACCCGCGGGGCCGGTCACCTTAATCTCTCCTTCTACCGGTGCATTGAGGTCACGGGGCTCGCCATTTACCAGATCACCGCTTGGGTGAATGCCGGAAAGGTGTGTGCCCGGGACGATGCGGGTGGCACCGTTGTCTTCGGTAAACTCATCGATCAACCACACCGCATTCACGACCTGGGGTTCTCCCTTTACGCCCCAAACAAAATCCGCATGAATACCCTGATGACCGTACCCTGGCAGGGCACAGTGGTAGTTGGAACCAATGTATTTGCAGTGCACCCCAAGCACGTGCCGTACAGCAGCCAGCTGCCTGGGGTGCATGAAGATAGGATCAAGCAGACCATCACGATTCATGGGTTTGACCACGGTATCTGCGACCCGACCAATTCCCTCCTTTTCCGCATTCTGTGGACTGGCGCCCTCTCGCTGTATGGCCTCATCATACCGGTTTCGCATTTTCTCTAGAGAATCTTCATCGATAAGCGGCCCGAGATTAACGTAGCCATTACGGTCGAGGCAATCTCGCTCAGCTTCAGAGAGCACGCTGTTGTTTTCATCGGCAAGGCCAAGCTGATCCATGGCATTTTCTATTTCGGTGAGTGGCAACCTATTAAACGGCCCATCAAGGAACATCTCCATTATCCTAAAAGCGACATGACCATCTGGACCGATCTTCGTCTTGTGAGCATCCAGCGCGGCACGTCTCCCTTCATCGGTATCCGCGGAGTTCCAGATTTCAGTGGCGAGCACACATTTTTCATAGTTCTGTCGACGCTGCTCAGTACTGACCTTGAACAGATGACGCGGCTTAGTCAGATCGTCCGGGATCTTGTCTATCTGGGCTGCCTTAAAATATCTGGCTACTTCTTCACTTACTTCCACTAAATACCTCTAATTCTTGAATATTTATTAAAGATTTCCTTAAGTTTCGTATTCATTTTTTCAGCACCCTGCTCTGAATGGCAGCACCACACAAGAGGCCCACCCTCTGATGCTTGATATTTATACCTAAGAAATATGGATCATCGCCGGTATTCTGTTGGCATTGAGCGCAGAACTCTACCCTAGTCTCACCCGCCGAAATATGCCAATCAGTCAAGGACATCCTCTTGTGACACATCAAACAATCTATGAATTCAGATTCTGCAGCATCAGGTGACATAAAAATGCTAATACCCTACTCGTCGAGCACCACTACGGTTCCCTTGTCACCATCGACAGCGATGCGCTGACCATGTTTAATAAGACGAGTGCCATTACCCGTGCCCAACACCGCGGGAATGCCATACTCCCTCGCCACGATGGAGCCATGGGCAGTGATACTGCCGATATCGGTGACTAGACCAATGGTGTAGGGAAAAAGCTGGGTCCAGGCAGGTGTTGTTAGCGGACATACCAGAATAGTGTCAGGCTGCATCTGGTCAAAATCATCTGGAGACATGATGACGCTGGCAACGCCGGTCACGGTTCCG
>MDTE01116434.1_pt1 | contig 21240 bp, 14 predicted proteins | sample 811231 | NCBI WGS metagenome assembly MDTE01 (sample SAMN05326651, study PRJNA326480) | marine metagenome | isolation source: seawater | place: Indian Ocean: Red Sea | collected 2010
CAGAACAATATCCAAGGCGCGGGCGATGTCGGCGCAATTCCTTCCAATTACCCAGGTTTCCAACCGGTCGACGATCCCGCCAGCAAAGCGAAGTTCGAAGCGCTCTACGGGCGCGAAATGGATGCAGAAAAGGGCATTACCAAGGTCAAGGCGCTCAATCTCTGCGGCGAGGAGATTTTTGCCATGCTCATCGACGGCGAAAACACTCTCGTCTCCGACCCGGACCGCAACCACTGCGAACACGCGCTCAAAAGCCTCGATCACCTGGTGGTCATCGACATCTTCCTCACCGAAACAGCTGCAATGGCCGATGTGGTATTTCCCGCCAGCGCCTTCGCCGAAACCGACGGAGTATGTACCAATACCGAACGTCGGGTACAGCGTCTGCGGCAGGCAGTTCCCCCACCTGGCGAGGCCAAACCCGACTGGTGGATCATTTGTCAACTGGCCAAACGCCTCGGCTTTGAGGGGTTCGAGTACCAGTCGGCCGAGGAAATATTCAACGAGCTCTGCGGCCTCTCACCGATCTACGCCGGGCTCGACTGGGATCGCATCGACCAAAGCCAGTACCAATGGCCGGTACCCGAGGCCGGACACCCGGGCACGCCGATTTTGCACCAGAATGAATTCAAAAACGGCCGCGGTATCTTCAAAATCATTCGCTACCGCGACCCGGCCGAGACCATTTCGGAGCAATTTCCCATCTGGCTGACGACCGGTCGCCGACTCCAATCATACCACACCCGGACCCAGACCGGTCGCGCCCAGGGTATCGATTATCTTCTCGCGGAAGAAAGCCTCGAAGTCCATCCCGAAGACGTCGCCGCTATGGGTCTTGAAGACGGCGCTCCCTGTCGCCTTTCCAGCGAGCGCGGCTCTATCGAGATCCTGGTCCGCGCCACCACCCGATCGCCACGCGGCACGGTCTTCACCAGCTTTAGCTTCAACGATGTCCCGGTCAATATTCTCACCGGATCCGGCTACGACCCGGTCACCGACACCGCCGAGCTCAAAGTCTGCCCGGTGCGTATAGAGCCCCTAGCTTGAGAGCGCGATGAGTGATTAGCGCCCGATCCTATCTTGCTTAAAAGCCGACCCAATGCTCTTGGGTCGGCTTTTTTGTCTTGCACACTCACCCTCGCTGGATCTAACAATTCCGAACTTCGTCTTGACATCTGCTGCTCTACTGCAATTATTACCGCCCAGCCACATTACCCGCAGGAGCTTATTTATGGATGAAAAGAACCAACCCCTTGATCGTGAACAGATCCCCGCTTTCGTCGCGGCTGAGACAGCCGCCGACCGCCTCATAATCGACGATTGGCACACCCATCTCTTAGGCCCTAAAGCCGGCCCTGAACTTTCGCTGCACGGCATCGACCAACAACTTACCTACCACTACGTACGCCGCAAGCTCTTTGCCGCCGGCCATATCGATCCGGAGACCTTTAATAGCTGGAATCTGCAACAACAAGGCGACTTTACCTGGCAGAAGCTCTTCGCCGAATCCTCCTCTGATCCTTTCGACGAAGGCTGCCGCGGAGTCATCGTCGCAATGGAGACCCTCGGTCTCGACCCCAATGCCCCAAACCTCGATCAGGCTCGTCAGTTCTACGCCGATTGCGACGCGAATGAAATTCAGCAGCGCTGCTTGGAGATAGCGGGCGTCCGCCGCATCGTCGGTACCCAGGACGTCTTTAACGACCAAGAGCGCGACTACTACATCAATGGGGAATGGGACCCGAAATACCTCTCAGGTTTCCGCCTCGACGAACTAGTTTTGCACTACCCACGCGCGGTCACCAAACTCAAAGCCTGGGGCTACGCGGTTGAAGCCGATCCCACCCAATCCACAACTGCCGCCGAGATCCGCCGCTTCCTCGTCGACTGGCACGACAAACTGCACGATGTGGCCTACGCAGCCTGCTCGTTTCCACCCCTTTGCCAGGTACATGACCTGAGCCAACAGGAAGGAGCGATACTCCAACATTCCGTACTCCCTGTACTCAAAGATCTCAAACTGCCCTTCTTCATGATGCCGGGTCCCATCCGCCAACTCAACCCCACATGGCGCGATGCCGGCGATGGTGTGGGATTGGCCGATATCCTCCCCTACCAGCACTTATTGCGTCGTCACCCTGACAATGCGTTCTTCATCACTCCGCTGCACAACGCCAACCAATACGATGCCAGCGTTCTCACCTGCCATACCGATAATTGCATGGTCATCGGCCACTGGTGGTTCAACTACCACCCGGGTTTGGTCGAACAGGATCTACGCATGCGTTTGGAGATGACCGGCGACCGCTTTATCCCCTTCAACTCCGACGCGCGCGTATTGGAAAACCTCGTCCCCAAATGGAGCCGCTTTCGAACGATCCTGGCCAAGGTTATGAGCGAGAAATATCAGGACCTTCACGACGCGGGGCGGCAAATCAGCCGCGCCGACATCGCCCAGACGCTACAGACCCTCTTCGACCCCAATCGCTTTTCCCAACTCAACTAGCGTTACCTGGAGCTTTTCGCATGAAGATCAAAGAGATCCGCGCCGTCGAAATCGAGCTCAAACCGCCACAAATAACAGCGGCCCGATCTCCGAGTAAACGCCAGACTTATGCTCTGCACCGCCCCCTCGACCGCTATCCCGAGTTCCGCCGCAATCGCGGCAACGCCGATTGGAAACGGACGGCTTGTCTGGTCACGGCCGAGGATGGTACATGGGGACTGGGCCTTAGTCTCTTCTCGGGTCCGGTATTACCCATTATCAATGACCAATTCGCCCCCCTGCTCATCGGTCAAAATTGCATGGCGACCGAAAAGCTCTGGGACCTCATGGTTCAATCTACCGCTCCCTTCGGCGGCACGGGACTGGCGAGCTATGCCATAAGCGCCGTCGATACCGCACTCTGGGATCTCAAAGGAAAGATTCTCCAGCGCCCGGTCTACGAACTCCTCGGGGGCCCCCAGAAAGATAAGATCTTCTGTTACGCCTCCGGCTTCGACACCGAGTGGTACCTCGAACTCGGTTTCAAAGCGACCAAGCTCTTCACTCCCTGGGGACCAGAGGATGGGTTGGCAGGCTTAGATAAGACGGAGGATCTTGTCGCCTCGACCCGCGAACTCATCGGCGACGAAGTCGAGCTCTGTCTCGACTGCTGGCTCTCGCAAAACGTCGAAAACCTGGTCCGCCTGGTCGAAAGACTCCGCCCCTACCGTCTGAAATGGATCGAAGACTATCTCCCCTTCGACGACCTGGCCGGGTATGAAGTCGTGCGCCAAAGACTGCCGTGGCAGACGCTGGCTTCGGGCGAGCACTGGTATTTGCCCAAAACTTTTGCCGCAGCAATCAACGACCGCCTAGTCGATATACTCCAACCCGATATCCTCTGGGCCGGGGGCATTACAGCCGGAGTCAAAATCTGCCATTTGGCTGAAGCTGCAGGCGTATCGGTAATCGCCCATGCCGGTATGAATTACCCCTATGGCCAACACCTCTCCTTCGCCATGCCGGCCATCGTCTGGGGCGAACGTTCGGAAAGTGTCTCGCCTCCCGGAGTCCCATTGGAAGAAATGACTCTGCTCCCAGGCACTCCGGCAATCAAAGAGGGGTATTTAACCCCCAGCGATGCCCCCGGTTTCGGTATCGAAGTAGACCTAAACTGGCTCGAAAAAGTCGCAACCTGAGAGATGATCATGAGCGATAATCCATATCCACAAGTACAACCCGGCCGCCTCATCCTCGACGTCGAGGTGCCGATGCGAGATGGCGTGATGCTCTCAGCCGATATCTGGCTACCCCCCACAGGCGATGGCCCCTGGCCGACCCTGCTCTTGCGGACCATCTACGACAACCAGGAACCGCGCTATATACGCTGGGCCCGGGGTTTTACGGCCGCCGGGTACGCGGTGGTCATGCAAGACTGCCGAGGACGGGGCGATTCTGCCGGCGATTGGCTACCCTATATCTGCGAAACCGAAGATGGTTACGATACGCACGAGTGGGTCGGGCGCCAGCCTTTCTGCAACGGGCACATCGGCACCTTTGGCCTTTCGTACCCTGGTTATACCCAGTCTCTGCCAGCTACGCTGCGATCTTCCTTCCTCAAAGCCATAGCTCCTATCGCCTCGCAGCAAGACAACTACGGCCATCACCGCATCGATGGAGTCATCCACTGGTCTGTCAGCCTTACTTTCCTCAATATGCTGGGCCGCTCAATGCAGAGCGAATCGCTGAGCAACTTCGACCAACAAGCCCTCTTCCGCCACCTGCCACCTAGTAAAGCGATGGAGCCAATTACCGAGACACACCCCTACTACCGCGGTGTGCTCGAACACGAGCAGTACGACGAGTGGTGGGACAGCTACAGTCTCCGGCATCGCTACGGGGAAGTCGAAGTACCCGCGCTTTTCATCACCGGCTGGTACGACTCGCTGCTGCACGAAAATTTCAAGCTCTTCAATGGCTGGACCACCCAGGCCCGAACGAGTGCCGCGCGCAAGCTCAGCAAACTCATCATCGGCCCCTGGAGCCATCAAGTTTCGCCGTGGGGCAAAAAGGGTTATCCAAAGAACGGGGCCTACCAGGATCGCATCTTCGGCTCCCAGGCCGAAGAGGATATCGTCGAGATGCACACCCGTTGGTACGACCAGCGCCTGCGGGGCATCGACACCGGGATCGACCGGGAACCGCCGATCAGGCTCTTCGTGATGGGCGCCAATCGCTGGCGCTTTGAAAATGAGTGGCCACTGGCGCGAACCCGGTGGACAAAATTCTATCTGCATTCGCAGGGAAGAGCCGACCAAAACGATGCCGGCACCCTGAGTACTGAACCGCCCAATACCGAGGCCGCCGATACGTACACCTATGACCCGGCCGACCCGGTTCCATCCTGGGGCGCCCAGTACCAGAGCCTGGACCTCTGCGGCCCTCGGGATCGGCGCCATATCGAAGAGCGTTCCGATGTTCTGGTCTACACTTCTGCCCCTCTAAGCGAAGATTTGGAAATCACAGGGCCAATCTCGGCCTTGATCTACGCCTCATCCACCGCGCTCGACACCGACTTCACCGCTGCACTGGTCGATCTGGAAATCGATGGCAAGGCCATCGTCCTTTGCGAAGGGATCTGTCGGGCCCGTTTTCGCAACGGCACCGACCATCCCGAATTGATGGAACCCGATACCGTTTATCCCCTGGCCATCGACCTCTGGGACACCAGCAACCTCTTCCGCGCCGGTCACGCTATACGCTTAGAAATCTCCTCGAGTAATTTCCCCCGCTACAATCGCAACTTAAATACCGGTAACCCGATCGAAACCGATGCGGAGATCCGACCAGCCCAGCAACTGATTTACCACGACTCGCAGCGGCCCTCCCATCTCCTCTTGCCGGTCATACCCGACCACACTTGATCGAGATACCGGGCTTAACCTATTGTCATTATTGAAAATTCGATTTAATTCTTAGAGCCGATATAAATCGGCTTCAATACCTGTTAAACCAGTAAATTCCTACCGCTATTCCAGAGGATATTCCGCATGAACGGCTATCAACACCACCCACTCCTGCCCCTTGGCAAGGACGAAACTGCTTATCGTCAATTGACGACCGACTATGTCTCGACAACCCAATTCGAAGGTCAGGATATTCTCAAGGTCGAGGCCGAGGGCTTGACCATGCTCGCCGATCAGGCTATTCGCGACTCCGCCCACCTGCTCCGTCCCAGCCACCTGGCCCAGGTCCGCAAGATTCTCGACGATCCCGAAGCCTCCGACAATGACCGCTTCGTCGCGCTCGACATGCTCAAGAACGCCAATATCGCCGCCGGATGGATCTTGCCGATGTGCCAGGATACCGGCACCGCTATTGTCATGGGCAAGAAGGGCCATCAGGTATGGACCACCGGTGACGATGAAGCCGCTATCTCAGCAGGTATCGCCAAAGCCTACCAGGAGACCAATTTGCGCTATAGCCAGTTGGCTCCCCTGAGCATGTTCGAGGAGCAGAATACTCGCACCAATCTCCCCGCCCAAATTGAGCTCTTCGCCGAACAGGGCGATACTTATAAATTGATGTTCATGGCCAAGGGCGGTGGTTCGGCCAACAAGAGCTATCTCTTTCAGGAAACCCGGGCCTTGCTCACCCCGGAGCGGCTACGCACCTTTGTCGACGAGAAACTGCGGATGATCGGCACTGCCGCCTGCCCTCCCTATCATCTGGCCTTGGTCATTGGCGGCACTTCGGCCGAGCACACACTCAAACTGGCCAAGTTGGCCAGCACTCGCTATCTCGACAGCTTGCCCACTGAGGGCAATGAGCATGGCCAGGCCTTCCGCGACCTCGAGTTGGAAGCAGAGATCCTGGAGATGAGCCAACAGATGGGCCTCGGCGCGCAATTCGGCGGCAAGTATTTCTGCCACGACGTGCGGGTCGTGCGGATGCCACGGCATGGGGCTTCCTGCCCGGTAGGGCTGGCCGTGTCCTGCTCAGCCGATCGTCAGATCCTGGCCAAGATCACCAGAGAAGGAATCTTCTTAGAAGAATTGGAAACCGAGCCGGCCAAGTACCTGCCGGAGATCGGCGACGACGAACTGGGCGGCGAGGTTGTCGAAATTGATCTCAACCGCCCCATGGACGAGATTCGCACCACGCTCAGCCAATATCCCGTCAGCACCCGTCTCTCACTCAGCGGACCGATCATTGTCGCCCGCGATATCGCCCATGCCAAACTCAAGGAGCGGCTCAATCGCAATGAAGGCCTGCCCTCCTACTTCAAAGAGCAGTGCGTCTACTACGCCGGTCCGGCCAAAACACCTGAAGGATACGTCTCGGGTTCATTCGGACCGACGACCGCAGGACGCATGGACAGCTATGTCGACGAGTTTCAAGCAGCCGGGGGCAGTATGATAATGCTGGCCAAGGGCAATCGCTCGCGCCAGGTCACCGAGGCCTGCCACAAGCACGGAGGCTTCTACCTCGGTTCCATAGGCGGTCCGGCCGCCCGACTAGCTCAAGATTGTATCCGCAAAGTAGAAGTTCGCGAGTACCCCGAGTTAGGGATGGAAGCGATATGGCAAATCGAGGTCGAAAATTTCCCCGCCTTTATTATCGTCGATAACAAAGGCAATGATTTCTTCGCCAGCTTTATGAATCCACGCGCCTGAGTACGTAAAATACCGAGAACGAGCAGATCCCCTAGCTAAAATCGCTTTCTCACCTAGGCCAATTTTAGAACGACGAAGAGCGACGGAGTTTAATACCCCGTCGCTCTTCGTCGTTCTTCGTTCGATTATTTCCCCGCTCGACGCAGCGCCGCCTTGAACACCTTCTCGATTTCGGCCCGAGCGACAATGGCATCTTTCCACACGTCCGGAAAACAGTCGAGCGCATAGCCCGAGCCTTTCGGACCCAACTCGACTACTGCCCATAACTCAGTAGCTCCACGCTGCCCCTTAATCCAATGGTAAAGCATGTGCTTGAGAAAATTGTCCCGCCAACTCTCAAAATCCGGGTCCAGCTTACCGCGCCCGTTAGTAATTGGCGTCTGACAATGGCTGCCCGTAAAAGTGCGAAAGTGGATCAACTCACTCGCCTTGAGCAAATCGGGCCGGTACTCGGCGATCCGCTCCCAGAAATTGGCCGGCCTGAGTTGCTTAATGATCGCTGGATGCGAATGATCGAAATTAGTGCGCAATTTCTGCTTGTAGCGCTTCTCATACTGCTCGGCCAGTGCCAGCCCTTTTTCCGGAGTCTCGGTGCAGGTATCGCGATGCCACTCTATCGCCGGTTTTAGCTTTAGCTCAACGCCCGCCTTCATCACCGCCCTCGCCACGGTCACCGCTTTGGGAATCGCCGTATCGTGGTCGCAAAGTTGCACATTGATGTGTTTGGCACCCGCCTCTTTAAAGGACGCCAGTTTCGGTCCAGCTTCATCGACAGTGGCTACATCGACCCCACCGACCAATTGCAAACCGTGCTTGGCACAGGCTTCGGCAATATCGGGTTGTGCGCCGGCACTGAATCCGGCGAACCCCGCTTCTTTGGCCGCCTGTACTTTGCGATCCATCGACCATTCTTTTTCTTGCGATGGATAATTCGTCAGCGTCCATGCCGCTGCACAGAGCTTGATTTGCGGTTTTCTAGACTGCTTCTTTTTAGCCATCTCTCTCTCCTTGTAAATGAAATTTAATCGACGATTCGCTCTTCTCCAGCATAAACATTGAAACCGCGGCCCCTGAGAAAACCCAACAAGGTCATACCCGAGTCTCTCGCCAAATCCACCGCTAGGCTCGACGGAGCGGAAACCGCTGCAACCACCGCGATTCCGGCCATCAACGCCTTCTGCACGATCTCGAAACTGGTGCGACCACTGACCATTAATATGCTTGCTCTCGACACCGACTTGCCCCGCAACACATAGTGGCCAACGAGTTTATCCACTGCATTATGCCGCCCCACATCCTCGCGTAGAACCTGTAGCTCGCCCCCTCTGTCGAAGAGCGCCGCGGCGTGCAACGAACCGGTTTGTTCGAAGACGTCCTGGGCCTGGCGCATCTGCTCGCTAAGAGTATAGAACACAGCCTTAGACACTGTAAAATCTCCGATCAGCACCGGTGCCTGGGCGTTGATGGCCTCAATACTGGCCTTACCGCACACTCCACAACTCGACGAAGCATAAAAATTGCGCCGTAAGCGCTCCAGATCGAATTCGATCCCAGCCGCCAGTTTCACCTCGACGATATTCTCTTCGTTTGGCGGCTCGGCGGCAGTGCAATAGGAAATAGCCCCCAACTCGCGTGGCGACTCAATCAATCCTTCGGTGTACAAAAAACCGGCTGCTAGTTCAAAATCGTGACGTGGAGTACGCATTATCACCGCTACAGACTCTTCGCCAACCCGGATTTCAAGTGGCTCCTCGACCGTCACCCGGTCGTCCATCGACGACCTATCTCCCTCGCGGAACCTCCAAATCGGCCGCGTCGCAACCCGGACTTGCCGCTCCTGCCTATCGACCCTCACATCGGCCCCACGCGTTGTGGACCCCGATCCATCGACCATACCGAAGCGTCGAAACTCTTTTGCAAGAGTTCCAATTTCAGCGGCTGAGCCTCAGGCTCGTTCCACATATTTTCAAATTCGTGCGGATCCTCTTCCAGATCGTAGAGTTCACCCAGATTATGGCCGTGATAGAGTACCAACTTATAGCGGCGATCGCGAAACATCGTGGCCAGGGTTCCATCCGATTCGTCTAGCGCATCGTAGTACTCGCAGCGGACATAATCGCGATGTACTTCCTGGACGTCCCCCTCTAAAATCGGCACGAGCGAACGTCCGGTCATCCGCTCGGGCACTTCAATGCCCGCCAGTTCCAGTACGGTCGGGGCTTTATCGGTTAATTCGACCAAATCGTCTCGTATTAAATTTTCTTCGAAACGACCTGGCCAGGAAAAAATCAGCGGCACCCGTACCAAACCCTCATAAAAACGGCATCCCTTCTGAATCAAGCCGTGATCGCCGAGCATCTCTCCGTGATCGGAACTAAATATCACTACCGTATTGTCGCGCTGACCCGACTCTGCAAGTGCCGCGAGGATCCGCCCTACCTGATCGTCAATCTGTTTTATCATCGCGCAATAGGCCGCCTGCAACACTTTGGCATCAGCGCCAGGCGTCGATCGATCTTTGTGGAGTGGATCGCGAATATCAAGTTCGTCGGGATTTCGGACCCTAGATTGGAAATCGATTGACGCCAATTTTTCCTGCTGTACCAGGTCGCTTTCGGCAAAGAGCGGGCCGGGCATGTCTTGTGGGCGAAAAAGGTCTCGATAGCTTTGTGGCGGATTGAACGGTGGATGCGGATCGTAGATATTGACGCTGGCCATCCAGGGACCATCGCGCTCCTCGCGCATAAATTCGATGGTCTTTTCCGCACACCAGGTCGTCTGGTGAAATTCAGCAGGTAGACCATGCGGATATTCCTTTAGGAGTTCACCCAGAACTTCGCCCTTACCGCGGACCCACTCGGCATAACCATGCCCCTGGGGCCAATCGTCACGCGGCGCATGGCTGTACTCCCAGTACCGGTAACCATCATCGACACGCGGCTCTATACGACCGTAGGCACTGGCCAGATGCAGCTTGCCGATCAGCCCACAATCGTAACCTGCCTCGGCCAGCAACCGCGAAACCAGCGGTGGATGATCGGGAAAATGATCTAGCCCGTTGCCGTTGACATGCACTGCACTGGCGTACTGGCCGGTCAGAAAGCTCGCCCGACTCGGGGTACAGACCGGGCTCTGGCAATAGGCGTGAGTAAAAGCCACTCCTTCGGCAACCAGCCCATCGATCACAGGTGTATCGACGTGGTCATACCCCAGAGCATTGATCGTATCGTAGCGTTGCTGATCGGTGCAGATCCAGAGGATATTGGGTCCCTGGTTCATGGTAGGAATTGCTCCACCGATGCGTCACGCCACCGCAACTGTTCCGAGGTCGAATCGTGAGGCTTAAACGCCTGCGCGACCTCGGCTATCGAGGCGCCCAGGATTTCGATGCGCTCCAGATTCGCTACTCCGTAGCCCAGCGTATCCGCATAGTGCAAAAGACCTAATTGCATCGGCTCGAATCCCATCGCCTTGGCCATCACCGCATCGACGGCAAAGACATCGGCCGAGGCCGCGGCCGCGCCCATTTCGACTATATCAGTACCCCCTGGACCATTGCCCTGGAGCCCAAGCGTTCCATCGATGATACCAATATCGGGCTTGAGATAGCGAGCCAAACGGACCAGGTTGACATTTAGCACCTGAGCTTCGCTGGGCAGCACCCGCTCGGCGTGTGAGGGATAGCCGTGCATCTTGATCCGGTCTTCTTTGCAGAGCGTGCCCATAATCATATTCTTCTGGGCTAGAGTTACCACGCAGACATCGTGGGTCTTGGCAACCGCCACCGAGATCGTGCAGGGACAATCGAGAACGATTTTCGGCATCCGCACCACAGTTTCAACTCCACCCGCCATATGAATCGTCGTTTCGCGCCACTCGGTCTCCTGATTGAGATCGATGAGTCGAATCGGCAACGAGTATTCGTCCTGAAGTGCGTGATAGCCAAAATTTTCGAATGCCTGACCCGAAAAATCCTCGTTGCCACCTTCGGCAATGAGGATTTCCTCCGGAGGCCTGGTGGTGCTGAGCATGAAATCGATGGCGCCACGCATTGCATCGACATGGGTCGAAGCGAGTTGATTGTCGCCGGAAAGAAAATTGGGCTTGAGCATGACTTGCCCGGCCAGTTTGGCTTCTATATCACGGCGAACCAGTTCCAGGGACTGGTACACATTGGCCTTCCGACTCTCAGCTCGAACCAGGCCAACTCGGGCAGTATCCATAGTCGATCCTCCTTGGTAAATTTATGTCCATTTAGAAATGGCTCAATTGGGATTCGGTCCCTCGGGCATCCTCCCAAACCCCCTAACCCGCAATATCCGTTGGCACAGCAACTCCCCAATCTAACTCAAGCATCCAAATCCAACTCCACAATTTATCATTTCATTGCTCCAATTCGCAAGTAGCCGGCGGGAAACGCAGCATAACTCGTCTCTTGCCCCACCGAAGCGGCCGCGATATATTGGCCCACCAAAGAAAAGAAAAAGATTCTCCGGCTTCGGAGATAGATCTCGCCGGGGAAATCTCACCAAGGATGACCCAGCAGCACCAGCTATGTGATGCCAAACTCATGCATCCTAGGGCAACAATACCATGCCATGCGCCTAACTTTTGAAGAGGGCACCCTACTCCTGCGGGATTACAGCGGGGAAAATGCCCCTCCAGCTTTCGTCTGGGACTCACGCGTCGACCTCTTTCGCGCCCTCGCTCTCCACTATCGCGATGGCCTGGAATACCTCAAGCGGAATGATGTCGATTTTACCAACACCGCACCGCGGTATAAATCCATCGCACTCGAAATACAATCCGCACCAGATCCACACCCGCATCAGACTCAAAGCATAGAAGCCTGGAAAACCCACCGTTGCCGGGGAGTAGTGGTCCTGCCCACCGGATCGGGTAAATCTCAGGTCGCGCTGATGGCCATGACCCATATCCAGCGCAGCACCCTGGTCGTCGCCCCTACAATCGATCTTATGAATCAGTGGTACGACTTGCTCAGTCGTACCTTTGAAGTCGAAATCGGCCTCCTCGGTGGCGGCTACCACGAGTTAGCGGATTTGACGGTCGCAACTTACGATAGTGCCTATATGCATATGGAGCGCTACGGCAATCGCTTTGGGCTGATCGTCTTTGACGAGGTCCACCATCTACCTGGCCAGATGTACAGCCATTCAGCCGAGATGTGCCTGGCTCCCTACCGCTTGGGACTAACCGCGACCCCGGAGCGTGCCGATGGCCGCCATGTACTACTCGACACCCTGGTCGGACCGATAACCTATGAGCGCGGCATACGCGAATTGTCCGGTGAGTATCTAGCCGAGTATCGGATTGAAAGACGCCTGGTGCAAATGGTGGCCGAAGAGCGGATTCAGTACGAGACTGCACGCGATGAGTACCGGTCCTTCCTAAGGGCTAAAAATATCCGCCTCGGCAGCAAAGACGGCTGGCGCAATTTCGTTATGCTCTCATCGAAAAGTTCTGATGGCCGCCGAGCCATGAACGCCTACCGCCGCCATCGCCAGATCGCCCTCGGCACCACCGCGAAAATTCGGATTCTCGAAGATATCCTCAAAGCGCATCCGCGCGACCGAGTGCTGATCTTCACCAACGACAACGAAACCGTCCACAAAATCTCCAAGATCTTTCTGATCCCCGCAATCACCCACCGCACCCGCACCAAGGAGCGCAAAGAAATCCTCGAAGCCTTTAATAAGGGCGACTATCTGGCCCTGGTGGCCTCCAAAGTGCTAAACGAGGGGGTCAATATCCCCGAGGCCAATGTCGCGGTGATCCTCTCGGGCTCGGCAACTATCCGCGAACACGTCCAGCGACTGGGCCGAATTCTCCGCCGCCGTCAGGGCAAAGAAGCGACTCTATACGAAGTGGTCTCCGAAGACACCGTTGAAGATCGAATCAGCGAGCACCGCCGCCGCCACGAAGCGTACGAAGAACCCTAATGCTCACCTCCGACCTTCTGCTCACCCGCTCTCGTGGTCCTTATATCGAACCGCGCTACATTGATGTCGAAGAGCAGCAATACATAGATCTGGCCGAGGCCCTAATCGCTATCTACACCGAACACCAAGGATTCACCCGCAACGAATTGCAACGGGCGCTGGAACTCCACGAGGGCTATCGCACCGACTATCGAATTCAACGCGGTCTGTCCAAATTGCTTTACGACGACCACTGCGAGTTTCATATCACCAGCCCCCTACCCCCGGAGGAATTGCGCCGCGAGATTTTCGCCCTCGCTCGCGAAAACCATCCAGTGGTCCGCGAAAGCAGCCTCATCTACCCCACTAAACGCGAAGATCTACTCGAGGAACTCGCGCTAAAATACCAGCTCGGCAGCAGCGATATTCTCGATGGACTCTATGCCGATCTACCCGAGAATCACCAACTCTCAACCTTTACAGCCCCCGCCCCCAACCAATTACTGCTGCGCTATAACGTAGCCCTGGCCCAGGCGATGCTATACCGCTGCGAGATACTGCGTCTGAGCGTCTGCCGCAACCTGCCGGCCCGCTACAAACAACTCTTCAAATTCATCAAGTTCTACCGACTGATCCACACGATTGAAGGAGATCCCGATTCCGGCTATGAAATCGCCCTTGACGGCCCGGTGAGCATGTTTCGCCTCTCACAGAAATACGGTTTGCAGATGGCTGTCTTCCTGCCGGCGCTTTTGCTCTGCACGCGCTGGTCGATGAACGCCGAGATTGTGCGCAAAGACGGTCGCCGACAGCAATTCGTCCTAGATGATCAATCGGACCTAGTCTCCCATTATAAAGACCAGACCTTGTACGATTCGCTGCTGGAAGAAACCTTTGCCAAGCGCTTTTCAAAAACCAAAACCGATTGGCAACTCGAGCGCGAAAGCGAAATCGTCAATCTCAAAGAGACGGTGATGATCCCAGACTTCACTTTTCGCCATCCCGACGGCCGCACGGCGTTGCTCGAGATCATGGGCTATTGGCGTCCCGAATACCTCAGGCGCAAGCTCGAAAAACTGCGCCAAGCCCAGCGCCATGATCTTATCGTCGCGGTCTCGTCCAATCTAAACGTCAGTGAAGACGATTTTGCAGATCTTCCCGGTGATTTTTTCTTCTTCAAGAACAAAATCCAGCCCAAAGACGTTATACGCTTATTGGACCAGGTAGATTGCACCCCAACCTAAGCGAAAACACCGTGCCACGACTTTGGCGGTCAACCACTAGGCAGACACGGAAATCCCCGTGTCCACATCAACATAAGTACCGACTGCGAGCACAAAGCCCTGAACGCCAACGAGAATTTTCCGACTCGCAAACAAGATCGATACGGGTGCGGACTAGATCATGACTGAGCCGCGATTCGACCTCGGAGCTTTAACAGACTTGGAAGGATATCGCAAGCGAGTGCCGATCATAGTCGGCGGCACGATATCGACCAGTACCCGGGATCTCGATACCAAAGACGATCTTTGCGCGCGAAGCTGAGTCGCTACACAGACGAAGTGGTCAGGCTAAAGCCCGTGCAGACCTGGCCATCGAACAAATTAGCTGGGGCCGCTATAAGGGTGGGCCGGGCTCTATCCAATCTCACCCTCCATCCATCACCTATCCCTCGCAGTACTCAAGCTTAATCTGGGCTGAAATTTCGCAGCACGAACTCCAATGCTTCATCGCGATTTGAAACCCGCCCCTCCAACTGGGCATCCTCTAAAGCACTGAAGATTTCCCTGAACACCGGTCCAGGAACAAATCCTTCGGCGATCAGATCGCGCCCCGAGAGCAAAATTGGTGGGCGCAGAGTTTGCTCATCCGTCTCCACCAATTGCTCGCGACAAAATTCGTAGAGATCGAGTTTGCCATGACTGGCCAGGCAGTCAGCACGGTGCAATTCGAGTAATTCGGAAAAATAGGGTTCGCGCAAGAGGCGCTTGAGCTTGCTCGGACGCATCTCCTGCACATGGCGAATTCGCATGTGCTGAGCAACAAGAGTACAGATTCGCTCGCTCGCTTCGTTGGACATTTTCATGCGACGACAAATCTCTGCCGCCATTTTCGCCCCGACCATATCATGGCCATTAAAGCGAATCCGATCCTCTACTTTGAATGTGGGCGGTTTGCCTATATCGTGTAGCAGGGCACTCCATGCCAAATTGGAACCAGGCGCATCCAAATGTTCAAAGAGGCCCTGGACATGGGTCCATACATCGCCCTCAGGGTGAAATTCGGGAGGTTGCTCCACACCTCGCATCGCCGCAACTTCGGGCAATAGAACGGTCAGTAGACCCGATTGATCCAAAAGTTCTAAGCCACGCACGGCCCCACCCTCGATCAGCAGCAGTGTCAACTCGGCGCGAATCCGCTCGGCACTAACCTCTGTGATCCGACCAGCGTGAGTTTTGAGGGCAGCGAAAGTCGCAGGTTCAATAGAAAAATCGAGGCGAGCGGCAAAGCGCACGGTACGCAAAAGACGCAAATAGTCCTCTGCCAGACGCTCCTCCGGATCACCAATGGCCCTGATGGTCCCGGTTGCTAGATCCTCTCGGCCCCCAACATAATCGATAAGCTCCCCACCAAACGGGTCGAAGAACATTCCGTTGATGGTGAAATCGCGGCGCCAGGCATCGGCCTCAGCATCGGCGTACTCGACTCTTTCTGGACGTCGACCGTCACGGTAGGGGCCATCGCGGCGAAATCTAGCGACTTCGTAATGCCTCTCGCCCAGAATGACCACCACAATGCCGAACTTCGCACCCACCGATACCGTGTGGGCAAAAAGTCCCTCGACCTCTTCCGGCCCGGCATCGGTTACGACATCCCAATCCTTGGGAGTTCGCCCCAACACGAGGTCGCGTACACATCCTCCCGCCAATAGCGCCTGAAAACCAGCCTGGCGCAACAACTGAACGACCTGGAGGACACCGGCATCTACTTGTTCAGCGAATTTTGAAACTGGCAGGGCGACTGACCGAATTTTCGACTCCCCCTTCCTGTGTGCTGGCAACGACTTTCCACCAGTAGATTCTACCCGCTTCGAGAACCAGGGAATTACCCGCTTCGACCCGACCAACGAATTGGGCACTGGTACCTGTGGTCAATGGTATATCCGAAATCTCCCCGCTGCTTGGTTCGGTGGTGACCACAACCCGGAAGGACCGTGCCTCGTCCAGAGGATTCCAGGTAAATGTTGGTCGCGAAGAGGTCAATTCCCCTTCGACGGGTGCTACAAGCACCGGCAAAGGAAGAGCCACATCGCTTACCACTTCCGATACGGGGCTTTCTTTGCCGCCGCGATCGACAGCCGTGACTATATAGAAGTATACCGTACCGACCTCGATCTCCTCGTCGACAAAGCGCGGTTTGAATACTTCACTGCGCAAGAAATCTGAACTCGGAGTGAAACTCTCCTGAGTCGCCCGGTAAATACGATAGCCGATCAAATCGGCCTCACCATTTTCGGCCCAATCAAGAACGATGTCGCGTTGGTCCAGAATCTCACTGTGGTGCGCTATCGCCCGCACCAAGGTTGGCGCCAACGGGGCCAGATTATTGAGCGGCTGGCCATTCACCGAATTCGAAGGCTCGCTCTCACCTTTCGCCGAATCCAGCGACTTGACATAGTAGGTGTAATCCAATTCGTATTCCAGTTCGCGATCCTGGAAACTGGTCCGAAACGTCGAGTCAACTGCGACCGCTTCCCCATCTCCCACTGCTCGATAGACGATATAGAGAACATCCCCCTCGTCGCCGGATGCCTGCCAGTTAAGCCAGACCTCCCCATCGCCAATTTTCTCTACCCGGAGTTCGCCCGGTGCCCGCAAAACATCTTCACCACCGATCGGACCCGTACTATTTTCATTCACTTCCCCACAATGATACAACCCGAGAATCGCACTGAAAAACAAAACGGCCTTTAGATTTTTCATCTTGTAGTATCTCCCCTTTTTTCGCCTCTCTTTCAAAGGTACCATATGAGCCTCAAAATGGGCAAGTCGCTTAATTTTTGACAAGAGTTCCGGACTATATTATCATCGCGCAATGGCACCCCATCATCAACAAGCAACCCCACCAGCCTCCAACACATCACCAGATCATAATCGGCGTCCCTGGTTTAGCCGTCTGACGGTGCTCGCCCTCATCCCCCTGATAGGATTGGCAATCGGCTCGGGTCTGCTCTGGCTCGAATACAAAACCCTATTCGCCGCACGCCATATTGGCGAATATCTGATGCGTCATAACCATGAACGCCAACCCCGCGGCACTCTGTGGCAGGGGCTCATAACCAGTAGACAGACGCGTCTGGCTCTCGCCGATTCACTCGCCGGCTTAACAATCAAACCCCATAGCACCCCGTTTCCGGTTTTGCAAAACGACTATCGCTTGCAACACCACGGTACCAATGCAGTCTTCCTAAGAGTCACCAAACGAACGACCCATCTCAAGCCCGAACTCCTGGCCCCTGGAACCTTGCGCGAACTTTCCCGCTCGCTGCAAATTTACCAGGGTGGCCTCCACCTTCTGGCCAATGCTGTAATACCCACTGAACCACTTCGTATTCACGCCCTGATCGCCACCCAAATCGCCCTCGAAGACAATACCCTATTCTCTACCCTACACCGACATCTTATCGCCCTAAATTCTACAGAAGCCTGGACCTTTCTCCGCATGGAACCCGAGGAGATGGAGTTCTGGCGATCCCATCTCAGGCCACTCATTGAGATTGACCCGGACTCGAGCGATCTTGAGGTCTCTCCCTCTATCCAAAGAGCTATAGATGAGATCGTCAAAGCCCGGCAGGACTCGCTGCGCCAGGTTGAAATCAACCGCCTCTTAACAGGCTGGGACCACGTCGACGGATTCGAATTACGCCTCAGCCGCGCAGGAGATCACTTCGCCGCTTACGCCCTTTATCCAGGGGAAGTTCCGACCTCTTTTTCACTGCCCGTACATGCTTTAACAAAGTGGCTTGGACTCTCCCTCGAGGAGCCAGCGGAATGAATCGGCGCACCCTCTTTATCGGCACCGCCTTGAGTTTTCTCCTTTCGCTACTAATCGCCCTGATCCTCAGTTATACATTCTATAGAATTGCCCAGGATCTTCCCCGCTTACCCACCAATCCACGCGAATTGGGTATCCGCCCCGGTACCGAGATTTATGCCGCGTCCGGCGAACGCATCTATACCTTCAACCAGAATCGCCAATGGGTACCCCTAGAACGTATCAATCACCGGGCAATCCAGGCACTCATCGCCACCGAGGACGAACATTTTTTTCACCATCGCGGTATTGACCTTAAAGCCATCGCTGCCGCCGCCCGCGACAATCTGCTGCACGGTTATCGCTCTCGCGGCGGCAGTACATTGACCCAGCAACTGGTTAAACGCTTATTCCTTTCACCGCGCAAAAACCTCCGGAGAAAACTATCTGAGGCGCTTCTGGCCTTGCAGATAGAAGCCCTCTTTGCCACAACGTATCCCGGCCGCAATACTAATGGTCACCCCGTTTATAAAGACCGTCTGCTCGAACTCTATATAAACCAGGCATTTTACGGAGCCAATGCCTATGGGATTCACGATGCTGCTGCCACGTATTTCAGTACAACCCCCGATGCACTCAGCCTCCCCCGCGCCGCCCTGCTGATGGGATTGATCAATGCCCCAACCGCCTATAATCCATTCCGCCACCCCCATCGTGCGACATTGCGCCTGGGACACGTCCTCGATCGAATGCTCGCAAGCGGCTATCTCGACTCTAGTGAGCACAGATCCTATGCCGATCTCAAAGCCAGCGACCTTCTGGATCGGGGTCGAGTACCCCGCAATTCAGCGCCCTATTGGGTCGAAGCGATAAAAGCCGAAGTGATCCAGCGGTGGGGGCCAACCGCTCTGAATTATGGGGGACTGAAAATCCACACCACCCTGGATATTACCATGCAGAAAGCGGCCGAAGCAGCCGTACAGAGAGGATTGGCCGACTTGGACCAACTCTTGGGGTTCGAGCCCTATCCGCAGGCCACCCTGGAAAAGCGCAAGCGCTATGTCCAGGCAGCACTGGTCTGCCTGGCTCCGACGGGTGGAGTACTGGCTATGGTCGGGGGGAGAGATATCTTCGTCAGCTACTACAACCGGGCTCTTAGCGCCCGCCGGCAGCCGGGTTCGGGATTTAAACCCCTGGTCTATCTAGCTGCTTTAGAGGCCGGCGCCATCACTCCGGTTTCGCTCTTTTTCGACGAGCAGCGGAGCTATCTCGTCAATGATCAGTTGTGGCAACCGCGAAATTACGGCGATCACTATCTGGGCCTTACCACAGCAGCCTGGGCCCTGATCCGCTCCGCCAATTCTACCGCAGTACAGATCTCCGAATTGGCCGACCCCACCCGGATCAGCGAACTCGCCCAGCGCATGGGATTCGCCGGACCGATCGGCGCTTTTAAAAGTATCGCCCTAGGTGTATCCGAAGTCACCGTACTGGAAATGGCCGCCGCCTACGGAGCCCTGGCCAACTACGGCCTATTAGTGGAGCCAACACTGGTTGAACAAATAGTCGATTCTGAGGGCCAACCCATTTTCGCCCATGAACCGCAAATCCACCAGGTTGTTTCGCCCGACCTCGCAGCCCAGATGGTTCACCTCTTACGTGCGGTACTAGATCGCGGTACGGGTCGTTCAGTACGAGCCCATGGTTTTACACGGCCCGCTGCGGGCAAAACCGGCACGACCAACGACAACACCGACGCGTGGTTCACCGGATTTACACCCGATCTGGTCACCAGTGTCTGGGTGGGATTTGACGATCGCCACACCCACCGACTAGAGAATGCACAGGGTGTGCAAATTACCGGCGGCAGTGGGGCGGCACCAATATGGGCCGATTTCATGTCCTCCGCAAATGCCGGACGGCCCCGGCGCGATTTCAAGATGCCCGGTAACTTGAGTCTCTACCGCGTGACCCCAGGTACCGGTGTAGAGGTGTCCACACCTGAGAGCACGGCTGTTGAAGCGATTTCGATAGCCTTACGACGAGGTGAAAAACCCAATAGTGCGGCAAAGGTGAAACGTCTGATCGAGGAGCACAAGCGGTTGCAGACCTCGCCCTGAGCAACTATCACGGCGGCTCATACTCTTGTTTTTCAAAATGACGCGAGGACTTCCCCGATCCGCCGGGCCACGATCTCCTCCTCACCCGTCTCCATCATATAAGGGTTGACCGAAAATCCATTCTCGCTTGAAAAAATCTCAATCCGCGGTTCGCCTGCGGCCAGTTGATCCGCCAATTCTATCCCGCTGATGGGCCACTGATCCCGATCCCAATTCACCGCCAGGGTGGGTGCGACATTGGAACGCCCCGGCTGGTTCACCTGGCTTGCCGCAAAGGGGAACGCACCCACTGCATCGGCGATAACGGCCAAACACTGCTCCCAGCCTTGCCATTCGGCTTCATGATCGCGTAGCACCCATTGCTCCACCGCAGCCAACAATCCCATAATCTCTTCTTTGCCCACTTTCATCGGCCGCCCCAACGCGTGATGGGGTGCGCCGTTGAGGAACGCCGCCTGCAAGAGCTCTTTACGCCCCAGAACCAGTCCTGAAGACTGGGGACCACGCAAGCACTTGCCTCCCGAGTAGCCCACCGCATCAACGCCCTGCTCGAGATACCAGTTGGGTACATCAGGGCGCTCTGCTGCAGCATCGACAAAGGTCGGAATCCCGTGCTGCCGACCGATCTCAGCCATTTCTGCCACTGATATCTGCCCCCTTTCAGCCGCATCGCCAAAGACCAGCAGCATCGCGGTACGCTCGGAAAGCGCTGCCAGCAGGTCCGCACGGGTTTCGACCTCCATTATTTTAACTCCGACCATCCTCACGGCGTGATCGTAGATATGGCGGTGGCTGGGCTGGACGAGGACTTCGTTGCGCATACCCTCGGCATTAGGCAACCTAGCCATCTTCTCGGGATCGGTACCGGCCACGCAAGCGGCGGTGATCTGGCACAGAGCCGCCGCACAGCCATTGGTAACCAATCCCCACTCGCATTCCATCAACTCACCGATACGCGTACCCACCGCCTCCATGAGTTCGTCGAG
>MDTE01028665.1_pt1 | contig 21236 bp, 26 predicted proteins | sample 811231 | NCBI WGS metagenome assembly MDTE01 (sample SAMN05326651, study PRJNA326480) | marine metagenome | isolation source: seawater | place: Indian Ocean: Red Sea | collected 2010
TCACAATTGGATTTAAAAAACTTAATTCAAAGAACCTGAATAGTCCGTAAATAAGAAAAAGTATCGAAAGTAAATTTGATATTACAGATGATACAAACAAAGGATCCATTAATTTCCCCCTAATTTTTTCGATTTTTCAATTGCATCCTGTATAGCGGCTTTCCATACTTTATCCATTCCTGAGGACTCAATTTTTTTTAAGGCTGCTTCTGTGACTCCTCCTTTAGATGCAACCATAGACTTAATTTTTTCAAAAGATGGCCTATTTTTTGAATTATGAATTTCATAAGTACCGCCTATCACTTCTCCAATCAGAGATTCTGAATTTTCAAACCCATTTTCGGATGCAATTCCAGATAGTAACTCAGCGATATAGCTTATATATGCTGGGCCAGCCCCAAAAATTGAAGTAAATGCATCAAACTTTGATTCTTCAATTTTCATACATCTTCCTAAGTTATTAAGAATTTTTTCTCCAGGAGATGCGTTCACACCTTGATTTGAGCAAATTGCTATAGGACTTAAGCCATTACTAATTCCTAAAGAGGGCATAGCTCTTATAATATTTTTTGACGATAATAGTTTTTCAAGTTTTTTCAAAGACTTTCCTGCAATAAAAGAAATGATTAACTTATCGTCTATATAATCTGAAATTTGACTAAGAATTTCTTCGGAAATATTTGGCTTAATTGTCAAAAAAATTACATCAGAGTCTTTACAAAGTTGTTCAATAGACAAATATTTTATGCCCAAATTAATAATTTCTTGATTTTGAACAGGATCTGAGACTTTTATATTGTATGAATCTATTAAACCCAAAATGGCATGACGACCTAAGTTACCTGCTCCAATAAATCCTATATCAATTTTATCTTTCACCAAATATACCTGTACCGATTCTTATCATTGAAGATCCTTCTTCAATAGCTATTTTGAAATCATTAGTCATCCCCATAGAGAGTTCTAAGTTATGTTCTTTAACCTCCATACTATTAGTAAGCGAATATGCTTCCTCATAAATAAGCCTTAATTCTTCCTTTTTAGCATTTGCACTTGGCATGATCATTAGTCCTCTAAACTCTAAATTCTTAAATTTTGTTATATTTTTCATTAGTTCTTCTAAATTTTCTTTTTTAATACCGCCTTTATTTTCATCATTGTCTAGATTTACCTGAATTAATACCTTAAGTTTTTTACCAGAAGGAGTATATTCGTTTAATTTTTTTGCGATTTTTAAACGATCCAAAGTATGAACCCACTCAAAATTTTCTGCAATATCCTTACACTTGTTTGACTGAACTTTTCCAATAAAGTGCCAAATTATATTTTTATTTTTTAGTTCAGATATTTTTTGCAAAGATTCTTGAAGATAGTTTTCTCCAAAGTTATTAATGCCTAGGCTTAAGGCTTCTAAGATTTCACTAGTAGACTTTTTCTTACTTACAGCAATAAGCTCTACACTTTGTTTTTTATTATTTGCAGTTAACTTTTCAATTGTACTAAAAATATTTTGTATATTCTTTTTCATTAGAATCACATTTTTTCAGGCGCATTTATTGAAAGAATTTCTAAGCCCTGAATTAAAACTTTTTTAATCGCAGCAACTAAAATAAATTTAGCGTCTCTTAAATCTTTTTCTTCTTCAATGAATTTATTTGCGTTGTAATAAGAATGAAATTTAGAGGCTAGGTCTCTCAGGTAAAAACACAATGGATGTATTTCAAGATCTTTCTTACATTGTTGAATGACGTCTTGAAATTGTTCTATTTCATTAATTATTTCAAATTCAAGATCTGTTAAAACTTTACTTAACTTTTTAAAACCATTTTCGTTATCGATAATTAATTTTCTCTTTAGCAATTCTTTTTGAAGACTGGAAATTCTTGCGTGAGCGTACTGGATATAATAAACAGGATTATTTTTATCTTCTCTCTTTGCCAAATCAATATCGAACTCTAAAGATTGGTCACTTTTCCTAGCCAAGAAGAAAAACCTCGCAGCCTCTACCCCAACTTCTTTTATTAGTTCTTCTAAAGAAATAAATTCTCCTTTTCTTGTAGACATGCTTATGTTCTCTCCTGACTTTATCAGTGATACAAATTGTATGATTAGAGTCTCTAATTTCTTTGGATTTAAATTTAATGCATCCAAAGCACCTTCTAACCTTGCTATGTAACCATGATGGTCAGCGCCCCAAATATTTATAAGTTGATCAAAATCTCTGTCGAATTTGAATTTATGATAAGCAACATCCGAAGCAAAATACGTAGGATCCTGATTATTTCTAATTAAAACTCTGTCTTTTTCGTCGCCAAACTCACTGGATTTAAACCAAAGAGCATCATTCTCTAGATAGGTATAATTATTTTTTTTTAATTCGCTTAATGTTGTTTCAAAAAGGCTACTACCTTTAGAACTTTTATAAAGTGACTTTTCACTAACCCAGCTTTCATGTTCGACTTTAAATTTTAAAAGAATACTTTTGATTTCTTCCATTTGATAGGAAATACAGAAGTCAGTAAGTTCTTTAAAATCTGGAGTTATTTTATAGATTTCTTCTAAAATAAGACTAATATCTGAAGACTGCTGGCTTTTTAAATCTTTTTTTAACATAAATTTATCGCCAAAATACTTTTTTGCTGATTTAGCGCATTTTTTTATGTAGTCCCCTTGGTAGCAGTCACTAGGAAATAAGATTCTTAGATCAAATAATTCTTGATATCTTAAAAATACACTCAATGCCAATACATCAGTTTGAAGACCTCTATCATTTACATAATATTCTTCTACAACTTTATCTCCAGTTAGTCTTAAAAGTTTTGCTAAAGCCGACCCATATGCGGCTCCTCTGCCGTGACCTACGTGAATTGGACCAGTAGGATTGCTAGAAACATATTCTATTAAAATTTTACGATTTTCTTTGGTTTCGATAAAAGAGAAATCATCTGACAAAAAGCTTTTTAAAAATTCTGTCTGTGCTTCTTGTGTTAAAAAAAAATTTATAAAACCTGGACCAGCGATATCTATTTTGCTTAACCAATTTTTTTTTGGGAATTCATTGACAATATTCTTAGCTATTTTTCTTGGCTGATCTTTTAATTCTTTTCCTAAAATTAATGCAATATTTGAACTCCAATTTCCATGAGATTTAAATTTTGGCCTCGTTATATCAAAGTCATTAATTTCTTCTGAATATAATTTTTTTACAGAAGCATTAAGTATTTCTCTAATTTCAGATTTCATTTATTAACTCTATTTTGGTATTCACAATTTCGAGTATCTACTTTAACTATGTCTCCAGGTTCTATAAAAAGAGGCACTTTTATATCAACGCCATTCGCCAAAGTTGCTTCTTTTAAAGTATTAGTTGAAGTGTCTCCCTTGAATCCTGGTTCTGTTTCAGAAATTTCAATTTCAATGAAGTTCTGAATTTCAACATTAACTATTTGATTATTCCACATTGATATTTCATATTCCTCTCCTTCTTTCATCCATTGAACTTTATCTTCAATAATTTTTTTTTCTATATTAATTTGTTCAAAGTTAATTGAATTCATAAAAACTAAATTTATTTCTTCTGAATATAAAAATTGCATTTTTACAACATCTATCTCAGCTTTTTCTATGGCTTCTCCAGTTTTAAAAGTTTTATCCAAAACTTGAGAAGATATTAAGTTTTTATACTTTACTCTCATAACAGCTTGCCCTTTTCCGGGTTTATGAAATTGATGTTCTAAAATTTCACATAGATTATTCTCAATAATTACTTTCATTCCAGTTCTGAATTCATTTGTCTGTATAGTCGTCATTTTTTTTAGATTTATTTATAAAGAAAAGTTAAAATCTTCTGTTTCAAAATAAGTATATTAATTGTTGCAAGATAAATTTATTTTACTTAAAGTGGAGGCTTAAAGGGTAATTTGAATAAATATTTTTATTGATTCCCTTTTTTTATAGGTGAAAAAAATGAGAGTATTAAGAAAAATGTCAAGTTTTAGCAGGCTATTAGCTTTTGTTTTTTTTGTTTCTTCCTCAAGTTTATATTCCCAAGTAGATCCCGTTTTGCAAGAGAACAAAGTAAGAGCTGACAATGCTGCTGCTTCTCAGGTCAAAATAGATTCAGCTCAAACTAAAACAGATAAAGATGCTTCAGAATATAAGGGCGTAACTAAACAGATAGAAGGCTTAAAAGTATATAACGCACAGAAAAAGAAACAGATAAGAAGACAAATAAAAAGAATGGAAGAAATTGAGGAAACTATGAAATATGCTGCTGTTCTTCAAAGACAAATACCTCCTCTTTCGAGGAGAATGCATGAAGGTTTGGCAAAATTTGTTGAATTAGATCTACCTTTTCGAAAAGGAGAGCGAACTGAAAGACTACAATTTATAAAAGATGCTTTGGATAACCCAACTGTTTCTCCGGCAGAAAAATTAAGACAAGTGCTTGAGGGTTTCAACGTGGAAGCTGAATATGGAAGAAAAATTGATACTTATAAAGACACTATTCTTATTGATGGTCAGGATAGAGAGGTGAATATTTTAAGAGTAGGCAGAATGGTCTTAGCTTATCAAACAACTGATCTAGATGAGACAGGTATTTGGAATAAAGAAACTAATTCCTGGGAAAGTTTACCTGGAAGGTACCAAAGACCCATAAGAGATGGAATTTCAATGGCAAAAAAACTCAAAACAGTAGATATGCTTGAATTACCAATTCCTGCTGCTAAGGTGATTCAATGAAAAGTTTATTAAAAATACTAATAATCTTCTCTCTAATTTTCTCTGGCTCTATTTTTTCTCAAGAAACTCAGGAAAAACCCGAAAATATCGCTCTTGATCTTGATCAACTTCTTGAGTTAGTAAAACAAGGAAGATTCGCTGAATCCGAAGAAGCAGCGGAAAGAGAGGCTAGATTTATCAGAGAAAAAAATAGACAAGCTACTTTACTAGCTAATGCAAAAGCAGAAAGAGGAAGACTTGAAGCTGAAGCATCGAGGCTAGAGGCAACTTTTGAGGCCAATGATGCGAAACTTACTTTATTAGAAGATCAGCTCAAGACCAGATTAGGTTCGCTCTATGAAACATTCGGCCACTTGCAGGGAGTAGCTTCAGATACTCAAGCTACTTTTGAAACATCAATAACTTCGGGTCAATTTGGAACTGATAGAGAACTATTTTTAGATGATCTCGCGAAGAAGATGGGAGAAGGTGTAAGTGTAGCGACTATAGAAGAATTAGAAAGGTTGTGGTATGAACTCTCTAGGGAGCTGGTTGCCTCAGGAAGTGTTGAAAAATTCTCTGCAACTGTAATTGACAATAACGGTGATGCAGAAGAAGAGGAAGTTGTCAGAATTGGCAACTTTAATGTTGTTACTGAGGGAAAATATTTAACTTATTTGAGTGGCAGAGGTGCATACGAAACATTACCAAAACAGCCTAGTAGATTCTTAGACGGCTCCTATGACGTTTTCGATGAAGACTCCGGTTTTGTTCAATTTGCCATTGACCCAACTGGTCCGCAGGGCGGCGCTTTATTGGTTAATTTAATTTCTCTCCCGTCTTTTTTTGAGCAAATTCAATATGGAAGAATTACTGGTTACACAATTATTTTGCTTTTCTTAATAGCTACTGGAGTTTTTGTCTGGAGATTTTATTCACTTTTCACAATCAATAATGCGATTAAAAAAGAAGTTAGCGGAGAAGAATCAAGCGACAATCCTTTGTCTAGAATTTTTGCTGTGGCAAAAGAAAATAAAACCGATACCGAAACACTTGAGCTAAAGTTAGCTGAACAAATTCTTGTAGAAAGGCAATCAATCGATCAATACATTTGGGTTGTGAGATTAATTTCTGTAATTTCTCCTTTACTAGGTCTTTTTGGAACCATCATTGGTATGATTAATACCTTCCAGGCAATAACACTGTTTGGAACTGGAGACCCTAAAACAATGGCAGGAGGAATATCTGAAGCTCTTGTCACAACGATGTTAGGGCTTATGAGTGCAATTCCTGCAACTTTCATGGCAGCTGCATTGAGTAATTACTCAAAAGGCATCCTTTCTGTACTTGAAGAACAAAGCACTGGAATGGTGGCTGCACGATCAGAAGAAACTCAACAATCACCGTCTGCTTAAGTTATGGCTTGGTTTTACAACCTGCAATCTATCCTTTTTGAGTTTCTAGAAAAAGGAGGTGGAGTTGTTTTACTGATTGCTTTTCTTATTTTAATCATGTGGTTCTTTATTTTTGAAAGAATCTGGTATTTCCAATTCATCCATCCAACTGTTGAAAGAGATACTATCCAAGAGTGGACTAACGTTAAAACTCATAAATCTTGGGAAGGTCATATGATTAGAACAATGTTAATTTCTAAGGCTGAGCAACAAATAAAAAACAATATTGAATTTATAAGAGTTTGCGTAGCTTTAGCGCCATTGTTTGGATTGCTTGGAACCATCATTGGTATGATTGAAGTCTTTCACATTTTAGCTGTAACTGGGGGAGGAGATGCTAAAGCTATGGCCGGAGGTGTTGCAAGATCTACTATACCTGCAATGGCGGGTTTAATGGCTGCAATTCCCGCTAGCATCGCCGCTAGATGGTTAGACAGCAATGTGAAAAAGAAAACAGACTTACTATCCGAAAGACTAACGTACGAATAATATATTATGAGAAGATCGCTAATAAATCAGGCTGTAGAGGAAACCGAAGAACCAAATATTACTCCAATGTTGGATGTGGTTTTTATTTTGTTAATTTTCTTTATTGTTACCGCAAATTTTATTAAAGAGCCAGGCTTAGAAATTAACCGTCCAGATTCTGAAACTTCAGAAATTACTGAGAATGCTGCTATTTTAATTGCTATTGGAGCAGCTGGAGAAATATATATGGATGGCAGAAGAATTGACGTAAGACAAGTAAAAGCAAATGTAATCAGATTAATTGCAGAAAATCCTCAAGGTTCAGTTGTTATACAAGCAGATGTAAAATCAACAGCAGAAAAAATTGTTGCTGTTATGGACGAAGTTAGAGAGGCTGGTGTAGTTGATATATCAATTGCTTCAGAACCTAATTTTTAAATGATTGACAAATTTTTAAATACTGATTTAGATAACATTTATCAAAAGTACGGTCTTGCCGCTGCTGCGGGGACAACTGTTTCTCTAGCATCTTTAATTTTGATGGCAGTCCTAATTGCCACTGGGGATGTCTCTTTAGATGAAATTAAAACAAGAAAAATTGTAGACATTGTGATGCCTCCAAAAGAACTAGAATTAATTGATAACTTCGAAAGGCCTGAAGAAGCCGAGCCAGAGCCTGATCAATTACCACCAGATGTTGACATAGATACAGTTGAAGATTTCGACGATTCTATGAATTTAAATTTTAATTTCAAAGCTAAAAGACAAGGAGTTTTTGCTGATGGATCTTATGTTCCAATCTTCCAAGTACCTCCACAATATCCCAGGAGAGCTGCAGAAAGAGGAATAGAGGGATGTGTACTATTGGAATATACAGTTACTCCGCTTGGATCGGTTTCTGAGCCTGTGGTTATTCAAGCTAATCCGCCTGGAATTTTCGATAGAGCTGCTACTAGAGCTGCGCTAAGATATAAATATAAGCCTCTTATCAGAGATGGAGTTGCTGTTGCAGTTGAGGGAGTTAGACAGAGGATAACTTTTATATTAGAAGGTGAAGGCAAAGGCCCTGGGTATGTGCCTGAAAATTGTTTGGAGATGATCTAATGAAACAAATCAAATTTTTATTATTTTTATTTATTATATTTTTTCTTAGCCCATCATTGGTGGCCCAAGAAAAAGAAGAAAGAGAATTTAAATTTCCTGGATATTCTTTAGATAAATGTTTAAGAGGTTATGACATTCAAAAACAATCAAATAGAAGAGTTGCAAAACTACCAAGCCAAAAAGCTCAAAAATATTTAAAGCGACTTTATCCTTCTTTGGAAGAAGATAATTTAGAGCTAGCTTTAGAAATTTTAAATGAAATGAAAATTGATGAAGATCTTGAAGAAAAGGATAGAGCGCAAATGTGGTACTACTTTGCCTATGTTCACTTTAGCCAAGATAAATTAGGAGAAGCTGAAAAGGATTATTTCAATTTTTTAAAAATTGAAGACGCTGATCCAAGACTCCGTTCAAATGTAATTTTTAGTCTAGCTCAAATATCTTATTCTAAAGAAGATTATAGAAAGGCAATTGAAAGAATGAGAGAATGGTTAACGGTTGAAGCTAATCCAAGTTCAACGGGATTCGATATAATGGCTGCAGCTCATTGGCAGTTAAATGAAAAGAAACTAGCTTTAAAAAATGCAGACACTGCAATGTGTGTTGCTAAGGCAAACAGCTCAAAGCCGAGAGAGTCTACGTATAATTTACTTTTAGCACTTTACAATGAAGCCGAAAAAACTGATGAGATGCTTCCTTTATATATAGAGTTAGTAGACTTTTATCCTAAGAAAAGATATTGGGTGCAACTCTCTTCCTTATATGGAACTTTAAAACAAGAGAGTAATCAGCTTTCGGCTTTGGAAGCAGCACATGATCAGAGATTACTGAATAAAGAATCAGAATATATTGCTCTATATCAATTATTCATGAGAGCCGATGCTCCGTATAAAGCAGCAAAAGCATTACAGTATGGTTTTGATGAAGAATTTGTTGAAAGAAAAGAGAAAAACTTGAAAATGCTTGCTCAAGGATGGCACATGTCACAGGAGTTAAAAAAAGCAGAACCGCTTTATAAAGAAGCCGCTGAAAAATCAGAAGAAGGGGAGTTATTTGTATTTTTGGGTCAATTATATCTTGCTACTGACAGATATGAACTAGCTAAGGATTCGTTAAAATTAGGATTGGAAAAAGGAAAACTTAAAGATCCGGTAACTGTTAATATTTTGCTCGGTCAAGTTTCTTACGAACAACAAAATTTTGATGATGCAACAATCTTTTTCCGTAAAGCCCTTGATAGATTAACTGACATTCAAATAAAAGATAAAAAAAAGAAAGAAGAGAAACAAGACAAATTGAGGGAACAAGCACTTACCTGGTTAACATTCACTGAACAAGAAGCTAAGAGAGTAAAAATTCTTGAGCAAAGGAAAAAAGATTTGGAAAGCAGTTAGTCTCTAATATAAGTTTTTATTTCACAACTTAGCTGACTACTCTCGTCTATAAACTTTTCAGAAGAAATCTCATTCCATTTACTTAAATCAATAGTAAAAAAAGCATCTCCGTCAAATTTTTTGAGAACATGTGTAATGACTAATTTTGTGCAGTATGGCTCTAATGCTTTATATATTTCAGAACCTCCGATAACAAAGACTTCATCATCTAAATTTTCACAAAATTTCAAGAAATCTTTCAAAGCATTAAAAACCTTTATATCATGAATAGATTTAAATCCTTTTTGGGTCAAAATAATATTTTTTCGATTTGGTAATGGGCGGCCAATTGACTCAAAAGTTTTTCGACCCATTACAATTGGACTCCCAGTAGTTAGTTTCTTAAATCTTTTTAGGTCTTCAGGTATATTCCAGGGTAAAGAGTTATCTTTACCTATTACGAAATTTTTTGATATGGCCGCTACTGCTGTTAGTTTCATTAAACAGCTATAGGAGCAGAAATTAGAGGATGAGATTCGTAATTAACAACTTCTATATCTTCATATTTAAAGTCAAAAATATTATCTATTTCAGCATTTAATTTAAGTTTTGGTAAAGGTTTTGGATCCCTGGTTAATTGTAGATTCGCTTGCTCTATATGGTTCAAATATAAATGAGTATCACCAAATGTATGCACGAACTTATGCGCTTTAAGATTACATACTTGAGCCACCATATGAGTTAAAAGTGCATAAGAGGCAATATTAAAAGGCACTCCTAAAAAGACATCCGCGCTTCTTTGGTACAGCTGACAAGATAAGTTCTCTCCAGCAACATAAAATTGAAACAAAGTATGGCAAGGTGGAAGTGCCATTTCATCTATTAAGGTTGGATTCCAACCACTAACAATATGTCTCCTAGAATGTGGATTTTCTTTTATACTTTTAATTAAATTCGAAATTTGGTCGATAGGTTCCTTGTCAGGATTTGGCCATGACCTCCATTGAGCGCCATATACTGGACCTAACTCACCATTTTCATCGGCCCATTCATCCCAAATGGAAACACCATTATCTTTAAGATAAGAAATATTTGTTGAACCTTTGAGAAACCAAATCAATTCATGAATTATAGATTTAAGATGAATTTTTTTTGTAGTCACTAGAGGAAAGCCCTCGTTTAAATCAAAATGCATCTGATGACCAAAAATACTTTTTGTTCCAGTTCCAGTTCTGTCTGATCTTTCGACTCCTTCGTCTAAAATTTTTTGCATTAAATCAAGATATTGTTGCATTTTTATTTTTTCTAAAAGCTAAAATTAATAAGGTAGAGCCAATTAAAATCATTGGAGAAGATAATAGCTGTCCTCTGGTTATGATATCAAATAAATCAAAACCTATATGTGAATCAGGAGATCTAAATTGCTCAGTGAAAACTCTAAATACTCCATATAAAAATAAGAATGCTCCTGACATTGCCATTTTTGGAATTTTTCTTCTTGAGAGAAAATACAATAATAAAAACAATATTGGGCCTTCCAAAATTGCCTGATATATTTGTGAAGGATGCCTGGTTATTTGTAAAGGGTCGCTCCAAAAGATTATTCCCCACGGGAGGTCTGTTTGTCTGCCTAATAGTTCACCACCCAAAAAATTTCCTATTCTTACAATACCTAAGCCTAATGGAAAGCTTAAAGCAATATGATCTGAAAACTCAAAGAAAGAGATATTATTCTTTTTACAAAAAATAAAAAAAGATACTAAAACACCTAAAAGTCCACCATGAAAAGATAAACCACCCTCCCAAACTTTTAGTATAGAAAAAGGATCCTGAATTACTTGTTGCATTCCGTAAAAGAACATGTAACCAAGCCTTCCACCAATTATTGCCCCTAACACTCCATAAAATAAGAAATCTTCAATGTGTTGTTTTGAAAAGCTTGCAGTTGAAGGAATGGTTCTTTTTGCTACCCAATGAATTGTTAATATCGCGAGTACCCAGCTAATACCATACCAATAAATAGGCCACCATCCTAAGAATGGAATAGGAATATGAAAAGCTACTGGGTCTATGGTCAAGCTCATATGAAAGAATCATAAACAATTCTAATAGCTGAAATAATTACAACAATCGCAAAAGCTACTTTTAATTTTTCAGAAGAAGTATTGTTAGAAATATTAGCTCCCATTTTGGCAAAATAAATACTTGATAATCCTACGACGAATACCGCAGGAATATAAGCAGAGCCAAACATCAAATTTATATTTTTTGAGGCCATCGGAGCAAATAAAAAGGCTCCAATCGCTCCTGAGATAGCAATAAATAAACCCATCACAGAAGAAGTGCCAATAGCTTCACGAATTGATAATCCTCTAAAAGTAAAATATGGAACCATCAAAATACCTCCTCCAATACCAACTAATGAAGTAATTAGACCTATACTACAAGACATAAATGCCAACTCAAGATTGTTTATTTTTGGTTTTATTTCCTTTGGTTTGATATCTAATGCAACTTGAAATGCAGCAAAAATTAATGAAAATGCTATTATCAGCTGTAGTGTCAAGCTTTCCATATTCAAGGCTATATACCTAGCAAATATTGTAAAAACAAAAGTATATAAGAGCATTTTCTTTACAATTTCCATATTTACATTTGAATTGAGATAATGAGTGTATGCAGCATTAGGAATAACTAAAATCATAGTTGTCATAGAAGTTCCGGTAGCAAGTAAAGGAATTATCTCTTCAGGAAAGTTTAAATAGTTAAAAAGAAAAAAATATGCAGGTACTAAAATTATGCCACTACCGATACCAAAAAAGCCGGAAATTAAACCAGCTAAAATTCCTAGGATTACTAGAAAAATGAATATCTCAATCATTAATTAACATTATCTCTTATCTTTTTGCTCTGATAAACTTTGCTATTTTCTGTTATGTGTTTAATCTTACTTTCAAAGCCAAAAGATGGAAATTATAAGTTTGTTCTAACGTCAAATAGAGATGAATTCTATGAAAGGGAAACTAAAAACATGTTTTGGTGGAATGAGGCAGAAGGGCTTTTAGCCGGCCAAGACCTTGAACAAAAAGGGACATGGCTAGGAATTTCAAACAAAGGTAAATTTGCTGCGGTGACAAATGTAAGAGAGTTTTATAAGTTAGGTGAAAACAAAAATTTTTTATCAAGGGGAGACCTAGTTAAAAACTTTTTCGATTCAAATGAAAATCCGAAAGAGTATATAACCAAAATAGAAACAGAAAATTATTTAGGCTTTAATTTAATTGTTTCTGATTTGAATGATTTTTCAATTCTTTCCTCCCAAGGAGTTGAACATTTTGATCAAGAACTAGTCGTTATTGGAAATAGAGCTCTTAATACAGACACAAAAAAACTTAAAAATGCCCAGCGAGACTTTAAAAAAATTTTAAAAAGTAAATTTAGTCACACTGATCTGATAGATCTGATGCAGTTCCCGAAAAAAAATTATGAATTTAATTTAGATGAAATAAATAATAACCATGGGAAAGAATTTGATTCAAGATTTATAACTTCAGAAATTTATGGAACAAGATCAACCACAGTAATTACCATAAGCAAAGATGATCAAGCAAAAGTAACTGAAGTAGTATATGACAATTCAGCTAATGAAATTGAGAAAAATTCCTTCGATTTTAAGATCCAAATTTAAAAAAATGGAAGGCTACAGAAAAAATGTTGCTATGGTGGTTATGAATAATCATAGGCAAGTTTTAATATGCCGAAGAAAGGGAACAGAGAATTGGCAGTTTCCTCAGGGAGGAATCGACAATGATGAACTTCTTGAGGAAGCAATGTATAGAGAACTCTATGAAGAAGTCGGGCTCGAAAAGTCTGACGTATCAATTATAGGAAAAACTAAACGTGCTATTAAATACGATATTCCCTCATCAATGAGGTCAAAGGTATTGGGGGGAAAGTTCAAAGGACAATTACAAACATGGTACTTATTGAAAGTAAGAGACGATAACTGTTCTATTAATTTATATTGTGATGCCTCCCCAGAATTTGACATGTTTGACTGGGTATCTTATTGGTATCCTATGTCAAAAATTGTTGAATTTAAGAAAGAAGCCTATAGAGAAGCTTTAAAAGAATTGAGAGAGTTTGTATGAAGCGCTTAGCAATATTTGACTTAGATGATAGTTTGCTTTGTGGTGATAGCGAATTTCACTGGGCAAAGTTCACAGTTGCAAAAGGATTTATAAAAAAAGAAGTATATTTAGAAAAAATAAAAGAATTTGAAAAAGATTATAGAGCCGGAAATCTTAATTTTGACGAATATTGTTCTTTCCTGCTAAACCCTTTGATTGGAATGAATATAGAAAAACTTAATATATTAGTTTCAGATTTTATCGAAAGCCATAAAGAAAAGCTTATTGATACAACAACATTTGAGTTATTAAATAAACACAAAGATGATTTTCGATTAATTGCCTCGGGATCTTTAGATTTTATAGTAGAAGGATATTCTAAATATTTTAAAGTTGATTCATTTATTGGTTCTTCATACGAAATTATTGATAATAAAATTACTGGAAGATTGAAAAAAGCAGCGTTTGCAAGTGGAAAGTTAGAGAAAGTACAAGAGTGGTGCGATAGGAATAATTATAACCTTGAAGAGTCATTCTTTTATACTGACTCTATAAATGATTTGCCTTTAATAAAAGCTTGTCCTAATAGTATTATTATTTCTCCAGATAAAAAGTTGGAAAAGTACGCTAATGAAAATAATCTACCTATTTTGAGAAGATAGAAACATATGAATAAATTTGAAATAAAAGAAAATTACAAAAAACTTTTAAAAGAAAAATTAAGTTTAGATTTGACAAGAGGTCAGCCTTCTAAAGAACAATTAAAATTGTCTGAACCACTTGATCAAATTTTAAAAAATAAATTTTTTTTTGAAGGAGAAGATATAAGAAATTATGGGCTTATTAAAGGATTAAATTCAGCCAGAAAATTAGGAGGAATGTTACTTGGTGTAAATTTCAAAAATGTAATTGCAAATGGTACAAGCAGTTTGAATTTAACATTTATGGCTCTTCAAGCGTTATTATTTAAAGGTTTAAATGGTAGCCCGTGGATTAAAAATAAAAAAATATCTTTTTTATGTCCTGTTCCTGGATATGATAGGCATTTTTCTCTATTAGAGTCCCTAGGAATTATAATGATAAATGTCCCATTAACTGGAGAAGGTCCAGATATGGACATTGTTGAAAAATTGGTTGCAAAAGATAAGACAATTAAAGGAATTATTTGCGTGCCAAAACATTCTAATCCTACAGGAGAAACTTATTCTTCTAAGGTCTTAGAAAGGCTAGCTAAACTACCAAAGAAAGCATCAAAAGACTTTATGATATTTTATGATAATGCTTATAGTGTTCATGACTTTAAAAAATCAAAAAAACTAGGGAACATATTTAATTTATGTAAGAAATTTAAAACTTCAAACAACATAATCATGTTTGCTAGCACTAGCAAAATAACATTCGCAGGCGCTGGAATTTCTTTTTTAGCTTCCTCGGAAAAAGTCTTAACAAATTTTTTAAAATTTTATGATAAAACCAGGGTAGGATCAGACAAAATTAATCAAGCAAAGCACGCTAAGTTTTTTAAAAACAAAAAATCCCTTGAAGACCATATGTCAAAGCATGCAGTCCTTATATCAAAGAAATTTGAAATTGTTGAAAATTATCTTTCAAAGCTACCGCCAGAATTTGGGACATGGACTAAACCAACAGGCGGATACTTTGTCTCTTTTGATTCTAAACCAGGAAAAGCAAAAAAGATTTATAATCTATGTGAATTAGCAGGTTTAAAGCTAACCAAAGTAGGCGCTACTTTTCCTTACAATAAAGATCCTCATGATCAGAATATAAGAATTTCACCTTCTAAAATAAGTAATTCTGAACTAAAAAAAGCTATGGAAGTTTTTATTATTTCTGTGATGTTAGCTGGTTAATTTCTTACGCCTTGAAGGATTTCATAGACTTTACCATTGAAAGGACCAAAATTTGCAGTGACATCTGGATGAGCTACTGGTTTATTTGAGTCGTCAATGAGTAAGTTTTGTTGAGAAACATAAGCGGTATAAAACACATCATCGTTTTCAGCAAAAACGTGATAGAAGGGTTGATCTTTACTAGGTCTTATTTGAGATGGAATGCTTTGATACCATTCTTCGGTGTTATTAAATTCCGGATCAACGTCAAATATTACACCCCTGAAATCTAAAAATTTGTGTTTGACAACCTGTCCTATTGAGAAATTTGTTTCTACTACTTCTTTCATTTACCAATTTAATTTTACACTATTATATCTAGTGCCATCTAAAATAAATTCAAGCCTTATGAGCTTCTTTTAGATAATCAACTGATTGCATTTCAATCAATCTGCTAATGGTTCTTTTAAATTTTTCCTTCAAATTAGAACCTTTATATATATCTTTAAAATTATCTTCAGCGCTAATTATTACTTTAACTTTTCTATCGTAACATTCATCAATAAGACTTATAAAACGTCTGGCAGAATCATCCGAGTTAATTTTTGGCATCTTTGAGATAATCACAGTTTGGAACTCTTTTGAGATTTCTATGTAATCCAAAGAGCTCCTAGGAGAATCGCAAATATGATTAAAATTAAACCATACCACACCCTTTGAAGATTTAACGGTTTTGATTTTTCTTTGAAGGATTTCAATTTCATTTACTTTTACTTTATTTATTCCAATCAACGACGCAAAAATTTCTTCAAGTTTATTTTCAACTTCAGATGAAAGGGGATAGAAGAATAATTTATTTTGTTCTAAAGCTCTAAATCTATAATCGTTTTTTGAATCTAAATTAAAAAGGTCACAATTTTCTTGAATAGATTTTATAGCCGGCAAAAAAAGTTTTCTTTGAAGTCCGCCTTCATAGAGTTTTGATGGTTCTATGTTCGAAGTCGTTATAAAACAAGCATCGTTTTTAAAAAATTCTTTCATAAAATTACCAAGAAGCATCGCATCTCCTATATCTTCTACAAAAAATTCATCGAAGCAAAAAAATGAATATTTTCTTGTAAGTTTTTTTACTATTTTCTTTATAGGATCGCTTTGGCCTTTAATTTTGTTTAAATCGTCATGAAGGAGTTGCATAAACCTATGAAAATGAAGTCGTAATTTTTTCTTTGAGGGAATTTCTTCAAAGAATAGATCCATCAAAAAAGTTTTGCCTCTTCCAACTTCACCATAGATGTAAATACTTTTGGGCAGAGACTTTGTCTTAAAGAAGTTAAGAAAATTTAATTTAGTATTTGCCTGATCAAGTCTTCCTTCAAGAACTTCGATTAATCTAACTTGATTATCATCATATTCTATTAGGCCGTCTTCAACAGCTTGTAGATAATACTTTTTCAGCTTATTAGCTTATGGGTTGTTATTTCTGGAGCTCCAGCTAAAAAAGGAGCTAATTCCATGCCAATAGTTTTGAAATGTTCTGTTTGGGTGTGATTTGCATGTGCATCTTCATCTTCATAAACTTCAATCATCATGATTGTTTGTGGGTCAGAAGTTTCATGCATTTGATAATAAACACAACCTGGTTCATTATCAGAAACTGCTTGAACTAATTTCCTCATAACCTCTATAAATCCTTCAAGTTCTCCGTCCTTTATTTTAAGTTTTGCAATAGCTCCAATCATAATATTCCTCTCTTTTAAGTTATAATTATTTTACTTTTCTAAGTAGATTGATTCAAATCCAATGGTAATAATATGATAAAAATATGGGGCACAGAAAGTTCAAGAGCAATGAGGCCTATATGGACTGCAGAAGAGATGGGAATAGAATACGAGCTCGAGATGATGCCATTTCCTCCAAGAGTTTTCATGAAAGAATTTTTGGACGTCAACATGCTTGGAACTATTCCTTATCTGATAGACGGCGAAGTGAAAATGACAGAATCTGTGGCTATGTCCCAATATATAGTAGAAAAATATGGACCAACTGATTTGAGAGTTATGCCAGATGAGCCTGACTATCCAGCTTATTTAAATTGGCTTTTTCACTCTGATGCAACTTTAACTTTTCCACAAACGGTTGTTTTAAGATATAAACTTCAAGAACCAGGCGTTGCGGATGCTGCTGTAGAAGGTTACAGCAGGTGGTTTGTTTCAAGATGTAAATTATTAGAGACAACTTTAAACGATAGAGAATACTTATGTTCAAATCGTTTTACGATCGCAGACATTTGTGTGAGTTATGCTTTTGTGGTCGCTGAATCGCTTGGCATAGAGCAAGCATTCAAACCTAATATTAAGAGATATACGGATATGCTTTTTGAAAGAGAGGCCTTTAAAAGATCTAAGTCTTATAAGTTTGAAGAAAAATAATCTGAACTTTTAACTTTTGGGCGGAAGGGGGATTAAAGAACTTGTTCTTTTAAGGTAATTCAAATAATCTTCTTCATGACCCCATCTTTTCATTCCCTGTCTTTCCAAGAGATTAATTCCACTTACTTTGGTTAAAAGGAAAATAACAAAAATAGGAGACAGTAATGCAAAATATTGCCATCCCTCAATCACAGGATAGGCAATAACAGCGATCCCGATCCATAAAACAATTTCACCAAAATAATTGGGATGCCTAGACCAAGACCATAAACCTTCTTTTATAAACCTTCCTTCGTTTGAAGGATTATTTTTAAATTTTGTTTTTTGTTTGTCTGAGATAACTTCAATAACAAAACCTATTAACCAAATTAGAGCTCCAGCCGCAGCAAACAAATCTAATCCTAATTTATTTTTTGAACTTAACGCTGCAAAAGCCATTCCTGCGGTCATTAATACCCAAAGTCCTTGTATTGTCCAAGTCATTAGGAACTGAAAGAAATTTGGTTTAATGTGTATGAATCTAGTATCTTCTCCCGCGTTAGCTACTCTCTTAGATAAAAATAATCCAAGTCTACTTGCCCAGACAATAATCAAAGAAGAGATTAAAATATCTCTTAGATCAATATTTTGTGAAAAAAAAGTTACTAAAAGGATTGAAGTGATATAAGTCATAGATCCTGTAAGATCAAAATAATGCTCTGTTTGTTTTACGTAGGCCGGAATAAAAATAATCCACTGCAAAATAAAAATATATAAAGTGACGAAAAATAGAATAGATACTCCACCGAATTGAAAGGTATTAAATGATAGAGCGCTTGTAAATAAAAGTCCTAAAGAAACTGAAATTAATGTGAAAAAAATTGAAGATAAAGGTTTCATAACTAAAATTAGTATAAACTTTATACTGATAAATTTAAAAAAATTTTAGGAGAAAAAAAATGAAATCACCAATTTGTGAGATGTTAGATATCGAATTTCCTTTGGTAGCTTTTTCACATTGTCGAGATGTAGTAGTTGCTGTTTCAAAGGCTGGAGGATGTGGAGTATTGGGAGCGGTAGGAATGTCTCCTGAACAGCTAGAGAAAGAGCTTAAGTGGATCGACGATCACATAGATGGAAAACCTTATGGAGTTGACGTACTTATACCAAACAAAATGGTTGGAAAAGACGAGAAATTCAATCCTGAAAAATTAGCAAAGATGATTCCTCAAGAGTATGCAGATTTTAGGACAGATGTTTTAGAAAATCATGGAATAGAAGCTCCAGAATTACGCGAAATCGATACAGCTGGATCAGGATTTGCGGAGAATACACAATCTGATGGCGCTAAAGCTTTATTGGATGTAGCTTTTAATCATCCTATTAAAATTATAGCAAACGCTTTAGGTGTGCCACCAGATTGGATGATTGAGATGGGTAAGAAAAATAATTGTAAAGTTGCAGCTTTGTTAGGAACTGCACAACATGCTATTAATCAAGTTAAAGCTGGAGTAGATATTTTGGTAGTTTCTGGAACAGAGGCAGGTGGACATTGTGGTAGTGTTTCAACAATGGTTTTGATTCCTGAAGTACATGAGGCCATACAACCATATGGAGACGTACCGATCTTAGCAGCTGGAGGAATTGTGACGGGTAAACAAATGGCTGCAGCAATGGCGATGGGTGCTTCTGGAGCTTGGTGTGGTTCTGTTTGGCTGACGACAATTGAATCTGAAGTTGAACCAGTAATAAAAGAAAAAATGGTTGCTGCAAATTCTAGCCAAACTGTTAGGTCAAGAAGCAGGACTGGAAAACACTCAAGACAGCTTGTAACACCCTGGACAGAAGCTTGGGAGTCAGAGTCGGCTCCAGAACCTTTGCCAATGCCGCTTCAACCTATGGTGGCAGAACCTGCCTTGCAAAAAGTTAATAAACTTGCTGCTGGAGGACATGAAGGGGCAAAAGATTTAGCAACTTATTGGGTTGGGCAAGGAGTTGGACTAATGAATCAAAGTATTTCAGCCAGTGACGTAGTACAAGAATTTAAGGAAGATTTTGTTAACGCTTATGAAAGGTTAAATAACTTTCTAAGCTAAATTTTTATTTGATATTAACAATTTCTTCGCTTAACTGATCGGCAACTCTATCGAAGCCTGACAAATTACTACGAAAATCTGTTGTATAGGGTTCCATTGCTTTTTTAAGTTTGGAATTTGCTTTTCCTAGAATACTGGCGCTTTTGATAGAAAAATTTTCAACAAATTCTGCTTCCCAATTACTGCCAGTAAAATTTTTCATATGTATTAAGGCTGCTTCATTATTTGGGTATATCTCCAATAAAAAAACTTTATTTTCTTTGTTCGAAAAATGATACTGATAAACCAGAGTTTGAGGCTCATTTTTTTTTACATTGTCTGTTATTTTGATGACAAAATCTTTGGCACTATCCTTTTTTCCTTCATTAATTACAAGGTCGATGGCAAATACTATTACATCAAGTTTTTCGTGATGCATTCCGAATGCAGCAGATGAAATGAATAATAAAAATATCAAAATTGATTTCATAGAAAAGCCTCTTTAATTTAGTGGTTCCACCAAGCTTGGTCAGAAAAAGCTCTAATGTCAATTTCGTGAGTCCAAGTAGATTTTTTTTGTTTTGCAATGAATAAATATGTCTCGGCTACTTCTTCAGGTAAAATCATTCCGTTTTCACCTTTCTGTTCTTTAAATTTTTCAAATAGATCAGGCCCTAACATTTTCCCTAAAGTATCAGGCGCATCCACGGCACCATCAATAATTACATGAGCAACATGAATACCATCTTTAGAAAATTCAGCATTCAATGATTGACATAACATCCTTCTTCCTCCCATAGCAGCAGCATGAGAATGTTGACCGCCGTTTCCTCTTACAGCCGAAGTAGCGGATGTAACAATAATATTGCCAGCTTGCCTCTCTTTCATTTTTGGCGTGACAACCTGGGCTAATCTAAAAAGTCCAAACGTAGCCATTCTCCAACCCATTTCAAAGGCCTTATAGCTGGTTTCGGCAAGAGCTCTGTCCCCAATTTGAGCTCCAATGTTATAAATGACAGTATCTATTGGACCAATCTCAGACTCAATTTTGTTTACTAAATCTTCAATTGAATTCTCTTCAATCACATTTAGTAAGGAGCCAGAAGCTTTGCCTCCCAATGTTTCTATTTCATTAATTAGTTTTTTTAATCCTTCTTCATCAGTTCTTCGTGCTAAGAAAGCGTGATACCCATTAGCAGCAAATTTTTTGGCGACTGTTCCACCAATTCCTGCTCCAGCTCCAATTACTAAACAAACCTTTTCCATAATCTAAAATAATTAATTACATTGCACTCAAAAACAATTGTTCCCATTCTTCAGGAGATGGGAGTCTAGGAGTAGTGACATTGCTTGGATCTGTGATCGAATGTTCTACAAGTTTGGGAATCATTTCTTCTGTAACACCCATTTCTCTGAGTCCGCTGGGTAAATTTATCTTCTCGTTGAATTTTTCTATTTCGTCAGCAAGATCAGCAGATTCACTTTTACCCATTGCTCTAAGTATTCTGGGTAATTTGTCTCCGACATGATCTTTATTGAACCTAATCACGGTGGGTAAAATTACGCCATTTAAAGTTCCATGATGCAATCTTAATTCTTGGTTTGCTCCAATTGCATGACTCATGGAATGAACTGCTCCAAGACCTTTCGAA
>MDTE01139791.1_pt1 | contig 21232 bp, 16 predicted proteins | sample 811231 | NCBI WGS metagenome assembly MDTE01 (sample SAMN05326651, study PRJNA326480) | marine metagenome | isolation source: seawater | place: Indian Ocean: Red Sea | collected 2010
AGTTGACTGGCAGCAACGTGTGCCTGAGGGCTGGGAATGGCAAAGTTTATGGGAAGCCGTAGAAGTTGGTAACCATATTTACACCGATGAGTTTGTTCGCAAAGCGATTGATGCAGAAATTGATCCTCGAGTGATCCTCGATGATGGTTTGTTCCCAGGCTTTAACTTGCAGGGTGACCGTTTTAGTGCGCAAGTTATATTTATCCCAGAGATGCTTATTACTGCCCGAGCTATGAAGGCAGGCTTAGCCCTTATACGTCCGCTCTTAGCAGCAATGGCGGAGAAGCCAGTTGGGACCTTCGTAATGGGAACAGTTCTAGGTGATATGCATGACATTGGCCAGTCTATTGTGACGATCATGTTAGAAAATGCTGGTTTCAATGTTATAAACCTTGGCACGGATATACACCCTGACAAATTCATTGAGACGGCAGAAAAAGAGAAAGCAGATTTAGTTGGATTCTCTGCCCTCCTTTCTACAACCGTCTACTATCAAAAGGTAACTATTGACGAATTTGAGAAAGCAGGTCATCGCGATAAAGTTAAAATACTCATTGGCGGTGCTCCAACAACCCAAGACTGGGCTGATGAATGTGGCGCTGATGGTTGGGGACGTGATGCCGTGCAAGCAGTAAAGCTCGCGCTAGAAAAGATGAAGGAGCCCAGGACAGCTTGGAATTAGCCTCTTAAGACTGATTACTGATAAATAAGTGCCACTTAAATGGTATTCCGCTGTTCTGAACCCCCGCAAGCCTACAACTAATGAATATCAATCTAGTTTTTGGTTTTCTGGGTTCTGGAAAAACAACTCTCGTTAAGCGATTAGTAGCTGACCAAGCTAACGACAATGTTGCTGTAATTGTCAACGAGTTTGGTGATGTAGGTATTGATGGCCTATTACTCAAAGGAAACAGTGTTGACATTGTTCAGCTAAACTCTGGTTGTCTATGCTGTAATCTGAAAGGCCCCATGGTTGATGCAATTGCTGAGATCAACGCTAGTGGACATGTAAAAACACTTTTTATTGAAAGTAGTGGAGTTGCGGAGCCGGTTGACACACTGAAGGCGCTAATCGATCCTGCTCTAACTACAACGGTGACGATAGGCCCTATTGTAACTGTTATCAACCTACCACATTTCGAAAAACTAAGAGATGCACTAGGTGATTTCTACACTGATCAGGTTAAAAATGCTGATGTTATCCTTCTAAATAAAGTCGATCTCATGGAGTCTGATGAGGCATTAATCCAAGGGAAGCTAGTGCGTGAACTTAACCCTTATGCTGACTTTCTTTATTCGAGCCATTGTGACGTCAGTTTGGCTGATCTATTCGAGTCAAGTTCACGTAAAGAAACTGATTTCGTCGCTCGTATTAAGGGCTTAAAACGTGGCACTATCCATGAACATGATCATATGCACAACAAGATGGACTCTCTTGTTGCTTCAAATAGCCAAAACATCTCTCGCTCTCAGATTATTGATTGGTTCACGAATCTGCCATGCCAAGTCTATCGAGCGAAAGGGTTTGCGATAGTAGACGGTGTACAATCCATATTGCACTACTCATTTGGTCAACTTGAAATTGAACCTAGCACTGCAACAAACAAAAATCAAATGATATTTATTGGGCAAAATCTTCTTCATTCTGAACTGACAACAGGCTATGAACGCTTGAAATTGACTGACTTATGAAACTAGCTAAGTCGACTTCATATATTAGTAAGGGGTCGTCTCAACCCTTCCAGCCCCATGGCAAGCAATAACGCAACCACGACCGTACGAATCCCCTTGTCAGATCAGGCATACAACCTGCTACTGCGTAGAATTATTCGTCTAGAACTTGCCCCCGGTGCACCCCTCCTCGAAAAAGAACTAATGGAGTTACTTTCAATTGGGCGCACACCGATACGCGAATCCCTACAGAGGCTTGCAACCGAAGGTCTAGTAAATCACCTGCCAAACAGAGGCATGTTTGTTGCTGAAATTAGTGCGAATAGCGTACGCAGCATATATGAGTTTCGGTCTCTAATAGAGGGTCAAACAGCACGATTAGCAGCTATCCGTGCGACTGCAACCGACATCAAGCACTTAGAGATATTGAATGACAGGCTCACAAACTCAACAGATGATAAGGAGCTTGATGAATACATAGCATGTGATCGTGATTTTCACAATGCACTCGCGCAGGCGTCTGGAAATCGCTACCTCCAGTCAGCTGTATCGGAAATATTTAATCTCCATTTGCGACTTTGGTTTTTTATTTCCCGCGAATCAAATAACTTAGAGTCATCTACTGGCGCCCATGATAAAATGACCACCTGCGTTGTAGCTGCGATTCGAAATCGGTCCGCAGATGATGCAGAAAGAGCGATCACAAGCTATATTTCAAAGCGACATAAGGAGCTAATTGAGTTGCTCTAAACCGCGCTCCACGTCGTTTGCATCGTTGATAACGGACATAGTTCTTCACTAAAACTCCTGCTGTTAATTCCACTGAGCATTTTCTTGCCGTCGTAGCTCTTTGCGATTGATTTTTCCTGTGCTCGTAAGTGGAAATTGATTAACAAATTCGACTATTCGTGGATATTTGAAGTATGCAAGAGTGGTCTTTACGTGGTTCTGTAACTCAGTCACCAACTGGTCCGAAGCATTCTCTGGGTTGGAGAGTGACACAAACGCTTTAATAGCATGTCCACGATCTTCGTCTGGTACACCAATTACAGCTGCCTCAACTACTTCAGGATGACTTACCAGCGCGTCTTCTATCTCAGCGGGACCAATTCGATATCCAGCGCTCTTAATTAGATCATCTTCTCGTCCTTTATACCAAAAATACCCGTCCTCATCGCGGTAGCCATAATCACCTGTAAGAATCCACTCTCCGTGCTGTATAGCTCTCGTCCGAGATTCGTTTTGCCAATACTCAATGAATAATGTTGGATCGTCCTGTCTTGCAGCAATTTCTCCTACAACACCATCCTTCACAGGAACTCTATTTTCATCGAGAACTGTGATTGTATGCCCTGGATAAGCTCGACCCATGGAGCCCGGCTTTATCGACCACAATCGTGAACAATTTCCAATTAAATGATTCACCTCTGTCAACCCGTAAAATTCATTGATAGGCGCACCCAGCTCTCTCTGCCCCCATTCAAGCACTGCAGCAGGTAAAGGCTCGCCTCCTGTCCCAATTGCTCGTAATGCGATCCCAGGCCAGGCGCCTCTCGGATCCTTGGTCTCAGCTAGCCTCTTCAATGCTGTTGGCGTCAGAAAACAATGTGATATGGAATGCTTTTCCAAAAATGAAAAAGTCCAGCTTGGCGTGAATTTTTGATCCCCAGCCACTACGGCATGGCCAAAATACCAACCTGTCAACATAACATTGAATATACCAGCAACCCACGACCAATCTGAAATTGTCCATAACCGCTGTCCTTCCTCATTCATATGCATCTCGTAAAAAAGTGATACCGACGAAAGGTATCCTCTCAGCAGACCTTGTCGATGCAATATTCCTTTTGGCATACCTGTCGAGCCAGATGTATAAAGCAAAAGTGCTGGGTCATTAACCGAGGTCTTAGCGCTCACAAAATCTCTTGATGCCGGTATATCTAGGATGCTCTGAAAATCAAGACGATTCTTTGTGATCTCTTTATTGTCAGAAATAATTGCTAACTCAATGCCAATGTCTTCTACGGTAGTAGCTATTCTTTCCCATAAAAGTTGTTCTGTAACGATAACTCGAGGATTACAGTCTTGAAGAACGTGACGGACAGCTTCGGGTCCATAGAGCTGTGATAGTGGAGCGACAATCGCACCTATCTTATATGCCGCGAGATGCGCCATTGCCGACTCGATACCTTGCCCTGCAAAACAAGCAACAACATCACCCTTCCCAACTCCCTTCTTTTGCAGGAAACTAGCTAGATTGTTAGACAGTGCAGCCAAATCTTGATAACTATAGGTGACTTGACTTCTATCATCTCTATCACAAATTAGTGCAATTCTGTCTGAAGCGCTGCCACCGGCATTCTTATCAACAGTATCCGTAGCCATATTAAAATACTTCTGTGGAGGAATATGGAAATGTTTCATAAGCATTTCATAGGTTGGCTTGTCGCCAGTAACCTCGCGGAGACGGTCTAAATTAATCTCATCTCCCGCGATAGTAACTCTAGAATGTTTTCCCAAATTGTTTTGCACATAACCTCCTAAATTATTGGTTGGGTGGCAATATTCCGATAATATGTTAAAACTGCACTCTATAGTTATCGTCTAAATATACACTTGATATTCGGATAAGAATATGTCCGACACGCATCTGTATTCAGTATTTATAGAGATTGTCAGCCATCATGTATACCAAGAGTTTTGGGCTAGAACTGTTGATCGGTTAATATAAAGACGTCTATTGGCCCCTGTAAGGAATCTCGAAATGCAGTTAACTTGTAATGAGTGGCTTGAACTTGCCGGCCTAACGCAACACGAAATTCCTGATCTTTTGATTCTAGAGGGAACTTGGTGGCATAAAAAGGCAGTTGAACAGCGGTTAGCATACCTCACAAATGTTCGTGAGACGAAATTGCCTGATATGTATACGGGGACTTACCAGAATCGTCGCATAATGTTTTGTTGTGCGTATGGCGCACCGCGTGCAATTGAACCTGTTCACATATGCGGAATAATGGGAACTCCGATTGTTGTTCAGATAGGATCATGCGGCGCCCTGCAGAAACATATCAAAACCGGCGATATTGTGATACCAGACCTAGCGCATATCGGTGAAGGGGCTTCTGAGTATTACGGCCAACATAGGCAATCGATCCCAGACCTAGCGCTTACAGGCAAAGCAAGAACTGAAATTATGAACAAGGGCATTACAACACATACGGGCAGTCACCTGACTACATCCGCATTATTTCAGCAAGATCTGGAAACAATTAAAAGATGGAACAAAGAGGGGTACCTTGCGGTCGACATGGAGACCTCCGCAGTGTTTTCAGTAGCGCAGTACTTCAAAATGCGTGCTGCCTCAATGCTCTTTGTATGGGACGAGCTACTTCGTGGCCGTACCTGGCTCGACACTTTCAATGAAGAAGAAACTGCACTGCAGGCTACCGCAAATCAGGCGACGTTTGAAGCCGCATTAAAGCTTAATTAATTTGATTGGAGAGTACTGAAATGGTTGAAAATGTATGGTTCCTTGTTGATCAAGCAGAAGAACAAATTGATGTTCTTTCGGTTGAGGAATTCGAAAACGAAATTAGTGCTGGTACAGCAGTCGGACTGGATATCCGCGATACAAGAGACCGGATTAGACAGGGAGTTATAGCCAATACGCTGCACGCACCAAGGGGTATGCTTGAGTTTCTTGTTGATCCGAATTCCGGCTACCATGATTCTATGTTCGATCCGTCTAAACGCTACATACTCTACTGCGGCTTAGGAGGGCAATCAGCTCTCGCTGCTAAAACTATGCTTGAAATGGGTTACAAGAACGTGGGTCATCTTGGTCCAGGCTTGACCGGTTGGGGGGAAGCAGGTAAGCCAATAGATACTGTCGACAAGTAAGTCTATCAACCGATAAGTCACATTCTGCTACCAACTCATAGGCTATAGCAATGATCCTAGAACAATTGAAAAATCTAGTAGGTTCGCGATATCTCCTAACCGAAGAAACTCAAAAGGCTGCATACCTAGTAGAGGGGCGTGGCGATTTTGAGAGTCAAGCTGATGCTGTCGTGTTACCAGCGAATACCGATGAGGTTTCGGGAGTAGTATCCTTTTGTGCCGAACACGGTATATCTGTAGTTCCTCAGGGAGGTAACACTGGTTTATGTGGCGGTGCTGTTGCACGTCAAGGTGACATCATACTAAACCTTAGCCGCATGAATAAAATTATAGAGCTCGATAGCATCGACAACACAATTACTGTTGAAGCTGGATGCATTCTCGCGGATATACAACAGGCCGCCCTCCAGGCTGACCGATATTTTCCTCTTAGTTTGGGGGCCGAGGGATCCTGTCAGATTGGTGGAAATTTAGCTACCAATGCAGGTGGTATTAATGTGCTCCGATATGGCAATGTCAGAGATCAAGTGATTGGGATCGAGGCTGTCATGCCTAATGGCGAGATAATGAATGACTTGAATCAGCTTAGAAAAAATAATACTGGCTATAGTCTTCGGCATCTTTTCGTCGGGGCCGAGGGCACACTTGGCATCATTACGAAGGCGACGCTGGCTATCTATCCGAGACCGCATCAGGTAGAAACCGCGTTTGTGGCGCTACGTGATTTAAATGCCAGTCTCGATTTACTCTCTATGGCTCGTAACAATAGTGAAAACCTGCTATCAAGCTTTGAGCTAATTCCAAGATTAGGTGTTAACCTCGCGGTCCGTCATATCCCCGGCTGCAAGAAGCCGCTGCCGGGGGATAACCCATGGTGTGTTTTGATCACTTATAGTGGCGCCACTAGCGTTACCGATCTGCGCAGCGTGATGGAAAATACGCTCGCTTCAGCATTAGCAGAGGGGTTTATTCTTGATGCAGCAATCAGCCAGAACGAACAACAGGCACTCGAGATGTGGAAAATTCGGGAAGGCCTACGGGAAGCGCAGACAATAGAATGTGTAGCTTTCTCACATGACATATCAGTAAAGGTCTCAAACGTACCTTCACTGATCGAACGGACCAGCCATCAAGGCAAGCTCTTGGTGCCGGGCGTTCGACCATATCCTTTTGGTCATATTGGCGACGGCAATATACATTTAAGCTTTCTACAGCCCGAAGAGATGACAGCAGATAAATTTCAAACTTATAGAGCAGCATTTTCAGAGATGGTATTTGAGACTGTTGATGAGTTAGATGGCTCGTTCAGCGCTGAGCACGGTATCGGCATCTTACGAACCACAGAAATGTCTAGATATAAGGACCCTGTAAGCATATATACCATGCAAGCCATTAAAAAAGCACTTGACCCAAAAGGCATCTTAAACCCTGGGAAAGTGCTCCCGACAACTAATGATACCTAAGGTATTTGGATATCCCTATATTTTCTGAAGATTCGCCAACTTCTTAAATTCGACTGCCAAACCACAGCATCAATGTCTCGGAGCTTTAAGCAGATTGAATACTCCATTGGAGGCGATAGCTATAAATATTACTCCACCACCAATTAAGGTCGAACTGCTTGGGATTTCAGCGATAGTTAACCAAACCCAAAGAGGGGCGCAGATCACTTCTGTCAACCCAATTAACCCGACTTGGGCAGCCGGAACATAACGCGCTCCCGCAAACATAAAAATAAAACCCAGCCCAACTTGAAATATTCCAAGATAAATGCTGAGCAAAAAATCGTGCCAGCTCAATATAAGTTCATTTGAAAACAATGCTGAAATAATCAATGCAAGTAATCCAGCCATTAGTAATGCTGGCAGCATATCTATGTCTCGGAATCGTCTAATTAGAATAATCGTTGCTGCGTAGGAAATGGGAATCCACAACGCAATTAAGTTTCCGAATAGGCGACCTCTTGCAACTTCTCCTCCAACCATAATACAAAGACCAACCACACCCGCAACAATAGCTATCCAGGTAACCCAAGGGACTTTTTCTTTTAATATAAACCAGCCCAATACAGCCATTAATAGTGGGGCAGCACTTATAGCAAATAATGCGTTAGCTACCGTTGTGTAAAGCAGTGCGAAAACATAGGCAACAAAACCGGTACCTAGGAATACCACAATTAATAACTCACTCCAACGAAATTGAAGAATGCTGGTTAGTGAGCGCTTACCTTGCCTAAGAAAGAGATAGGTAGCTACTGTTAGAGAGAATGCTAACGATCTGTAAAATAGTATTTCCCAGCCGCCAGCACTCTGTATCTCCCTTAACACAACTCCAGAGGTGCTTAATAATAGGGCAGATAACACAAGAAGAAACACGCCTCTCTGATAAGTATTCTTCAGCGCCTTAATCATGTAGCTGGCGTCGCCTTTAGTTTCGAAGAAGCTATTTGTCTCGAGACCAGTCGACTATAGAAGCCATTTCTTGCCAACAGGGCATCATGAGTTCCTGATTCAGCCACCCTGCCCCCGTCTATAACGAGTATCACATCTGACTCTCGCACAGTTGAAAGCCTATGCGCAATTACGATAGTTGTTCGATTAGATTTCAGTTGATCAAGAGCGCGTCTCACGGAATGCTCACTGATTGCGTCTAAGTGTGAAGTAGCCTCATCCAAGATCAAGATGGGCGCGTCTTTGAGAAATGCACGAGCTATAGCTACTCTCTGTCGCTGTCCGCCAGATAAACTTGTACCCCTCTCACCAACCATCGTATCGAGCCCATCTGGAAGATGCTTTACCAATTTATCCAGAGCCGCAGCACTAATTGCCGCATCTATGTCACCAGGCGTGGCATCGCTGTTGGCAATAACTATATTGTTACGTAGCGTATCATTAAATAAATAGGTATCTTGAGCCACAAGCGCGACCTGGCCTCGTACATTGTCCAAGGCAAAGTCCCGTATATCATGCTGCCCAATCGATATTACTCCACTATCAGGATCCCAAAATCTCATCAATAAATGAGCTATGGTTGTTTTTCCTGCGCCAGATGGGCCAACTAATGCCACAGTTTGACCAGCTCTAATTTCAAGGCTGATATTATCTAAGACAACCTGCTGATGCCCAGGATAACTAAAACTAACAGCACTAAGATCTGCAGATGGTATCGAGAAATTAGATAGACTGCTTTCACCATCTCGCACTGGTATTGGCTCTCTTTCCAGCGCATAGACACGACGTGTCGCTCCAAGGGTATCGGCCAGCTGACGACCAATCTCAGCAATTTCTGAAATAGGCAAAAATGCAGCCATAGCCAAAATCGTTAGCAGCGGGAGAATGCCAGGATCCAGTGATCCACTGTTTACAAGCAGAGCGCCTGAAATAACAACCGACAAGCCGCCCAACCCTGTAAAGATTTCAAGCAAGCTCTGCTGCAAGGTCAATTGCTCAAAATATGGCAAGCGTAGCCTAATATGGAGCCTAGCCAAGTCATCTATTTGCTCGCCTCTTCGATTTTCGTCTTGGAAGGCTAGAACTTCTGATAACCCCTGAATTGAATCTATCGCATGGGCAGAAAGTTCGCCCGCTGCCTCCCGAGCCCGTGAGCCTAGTTCGTCCACTTTACCGCGCATAATAAAAGGGCTCAGAGCTACTGCTATGAGAAAAGGAAGCAAAGAGAGTGCTAACCAGGAACTGTACATCCATAATACCGCTACGACCGTTGTGGGGACCAGAACTGAAACGAATGCCGGCGCTACCGTATGTGCAAAGAAATATTCGACCATTTCGATGTCCTGGGTGACAATCGCCATCAAGTCTCCTGTTCGGCGACGTGTCAAATATGCAGGGGCCAATGCATCCAGCTTGTTAAAAACAGCTATCCTTAATTCAGAAAGTAGTCTGAATGCCATATCATGGGCGATCCATGACTCGCACCAATGAAGAATACCCGCTGCGGGTGCAACAAATATAAGTAGGGTGATGTACTGGTCGAATGATTCACCGTTCTTTAGGGCCAGAACAATGAATGCACTTATTACACCTACTCCGATAAACGCTAGAACACGAGCCACTCCAAACACAAACACTAGTCCAACCTTCGCCTTCCATGGCAAGATATGCTTCATGAGGATGACGATAACTTCAGTCCATGAGAGTCCCTCGGCTTTCACAATTCCTTCTGTTGGCTGCACCTGATTCAAATCCTGAAAGTTATCTCTAGCAACTATCTTCTCATTAGCTGTCCAGTACAATTCACTGTCGCCGAAACCTGTATGAGAGCCATGAGTCTGTTCAGACATCAGAGCGCTGTATACACCACCGTTTTCGATCAATTCTTCATGCTTCCCCTCTTCGACAACAGATCCACCATCTAAAACAACAATTCGATCGCAATTAATTACGCTTGAAAGGCGGTGGGCCAACACTAGTGTGGTACGACCGACCATTAATCTTTCTAGTGCATCAAGAATTATCGCTTCATTTTCTGCATCAACAGCAGACAATGCTTCATCTAGGATAAGGATAGGACTATCCCTCAAGAGAGCTCGTGCGATTGCGATTCGCTGTCGCTGACCCCCAGACAGTTTGATTCCTTTTTCGCCGATTAAAGTATCATATCCAGATGGCAAACCCTCGATAAAATTATGAATATTAGCTGCTTCCGTAACTTTAACTAGCTCGTCATGTGTTGCAGCTGGATTACCCATCAGCAAATTTTCCCGGACGGTTCCGTGAAATAGAAACGTATCCTGGTGGACCACTGATATCTGACGACGTACCAAGTCGACTGGTAAATCCTGAACGTTGCAATTACCGATCTTCACAGCGCCACCCTGAGGATCGTGGAAACGTTGCAACAATCGAACTAAGCTAGATTTACCACATCCACTAGGACCGACAACCGCCACTCGTTCGCCTGGTTTGAGAGATAGATTGAGATCGCAATGAACAACCTCGCGTTGCCCAGGATATTGGAAAAATACTTCTTCAAAAGAAATTGAAGCTTCTAAATTGTTGGGGCAATTAGCTATCGCGGGCTCTTTAACTACTGGCTGTGCATCTAGCAATCGATACATAGAGAGCGCAGCCGATTTGCCAACCATACCCTGATGCAAAACACTCCTCAACTCGCGTAAGGGTCGAAATATTTCGATTCCTAACAGCAAAATGATTAGCAGAGCTGAAAGATCCATACCCCCACCAATAACCCGATATGCACCCAAAACTAAAGCCGCCGCAGCGCCAACAGCAATTGCTGTATCCGTAATACCTCTCGACAGAGTGTTAGTGCCTAACACCCACATTGTACTCTCGAACAATGCATGTGCTTTTTGCGTCAAGATTTGGCCTCGCTTACGACTTTGTCCAAAAGATTTTAGAGTAGCTAATCCTTGCACAGAGTCTAAAAACTCGGATGCAAATTCAGAATAGGCATGCTCGCGTTCTATTGATTTTTTCGTATCGAATTTATGCCACAGAGCTGGTGCAAACAATGCAACAATTGACGCAACTAAAAGTACCGTAGCGACGGGCACGTCGATAAAGATCACAAATGAGAATATGATGACTGGTGTAAAACAAGCTACTAACATCTGAGGAATATATTTTCCAAAATAAGTTTCGAGCTGCTCCACACCATCGATTAAGGTCAAGGCTAACTCTCCTGATCGCTGTTGGGTCACAAAACTTGGCCCTAGCATGACCAGTCGATCGTAAAGTGTTCTGCGAAGGACGAGTTGTATCTTGGCTGCAGTGCGGTGTGCGATCATGTTGCGTATGTGCTCGATGACGCCCCGAACCACCATAATTAGCGCGACAAGGCACAGAGGTACAATTAGGCTTTTAAATTCACTGCCAGCAATTACTTGCGCCAGCAACCATCCTAAAAGAGCTAATCGGGCAATACCAACTGAAACACCAATAAGCCCCAATAAGAATGCCAAAAATATCCTTGCTCGAAATCCTTTAGTGAATGCCCACAATCTAGGTTCAAAATGCACTTAGTTTCCTGCCTAACTAGTAAACATCGATATTAGATCCTACTCATGAACCGCATAAATAAATAGGTTAGTGGTGTTCCTGCAATATTGCGCCTCTCGGCTGCAAACGGCCAAACGATATTTGCTACTCAACAACTACCGTCCACTGATGTCTATCGGGTATCTCTCCATACTGAATACCGGTAAGTTCGTCGTAAAGTCTCTGAGCTAGAGTTTCTCTACCTAGATCAGGAAATTCAATATTAGCTGATCGATAAGAAATTGTTTTAACAGGTGCGATAACTGCTGCGGTCCCCGCACCAAATGCCTCAAGCAAGTATTTCTTTTCGATTGCCTCAGCAATTTCTTCCATCGAAACTCGCCGCTCTTCTCTACGGAGACCCCACTCATCAAGTAGCGTCAATACGCATTCTCGCGTTACTCCAGGTAGTATGGTGCCAGAAAGAGGCGGTGTAACTACACGGTCTTTAAATCGCAAAAAGATATTCATTTGACCAGCTTCTTCCACATAGTTGTGTTCATAAGAATCTAGCCACAATACTTGATCGAAACCTTGCTTCAAACTATCACCAGTTGGGCGCAAGGTGGAAGCGTAATTTCCACCTGTTTTTGCAGCGCCCATGCCGCCAGGAGCTGCTCGGGTAAAGCGATCCTCTGCCTTGAGTCGAATGCCCGGACCCGATCGATCAAAATATTCACTTACCGGAGCGGCCAGCACCAAGAATTCATAGGAGTTTGCAGGCCGAACTGAGAGATGACCCTCAGAGGCAAAAAGTAGAGGCCTCAAATACAGAGTCTGTAACCTACTTTTCGGTACCCATTGATGCTCAACCGAAACAAGTGTCACGATTGCTTCTAGAAAATTGTCTATTGATACTGCAGGAATACATAAGCGCTCACAAGAATTCCTAAGTCGAATTGCATTCTTGTCGGGCCTGAATAATCTAATACGATTATCATGGGTGCCACGGTAGGCTTTGAGCCCCTCGAAAACCGCTTGACCATAATGCAGACCAAGAGCCGCTGGATTTATAAGGATGTCTGTAAGAGGGGCAATGTTAGCCTCATGCCACTTGCCATTACTCCATTTTTGTCGGTAATAGTGATCAGAAAAAACATTTCCAAATTCTATCGTCATAGAATCTAGGGAGCTAAGCCGACTAGATGTTGTCTTTTTAATGGTAATCATATAGTCACACGCCGACGCGCAATGATCAATAGATATAGATCACAATTCTGCAGATCGACAATCTCTCACCTCAGCGCCATGAAAGCGCGCAACTTTGTTTGTAGGCGCCAATGGTTCGTCGTAGAAGAATTGTGGTAATTCATCGTCAGCTGGGGTAAATCCAGCAGCTTGGTTGAATTCTCTTTCTAGCTTTAATGTGGCCCGACCAAGCTCCATATAAAACTCTGGCTCCAGACTTGTTCCATGTGCAACATTAAGCGTGTTTACAATAAATTCAAGCTGTGTGAATGTTACTGATCGACCAAAGATGCATAGCCCAAGAGCATCTGATGCCGCATACTGTGTTTGTGCTTCAATGCTGGCGGCAACAATTTCTTCAAGGGTCAAATCGCTGCAATCAAGCACCGGCAAATTACCTGCAGTATGGTCAGCCCCTTGAGCAGTCATCATCATAGTTATACCTGTTGCCTCTACAACTCTCGGATCGTATGCACTTATCGCCTGCTTTTTAATTACAGGTATTCTTTGGACACCATAATGCTCACCAACATGAGCAGTTCCATTGGACCATAATTTACCTCTTTCTGTCCCCTTTTGAAGCTCCTCAAAGAACTGGCGCATAAATTCTATATCGCCAAATTCAGCCACACCTGCTTCCATTAATACACCGATCGTAGCGCCTGTTTCGATCGTGTCCAGCCCAAGATCATTAGCAAGAAAATTGATTCGAGCCAATTCATCTGGGTCGGTTAAGCCGCAATTTGATCCGATCAAACCTAACGTTTCATACTCAACTGGCGATACAATTTCCTTTCCATGCTCATCGACATATACATTGCTGCATTCAATTGTACATCCTGGCATGCATGCATGAGTCGTAATCCCACCCCGAGCTAGATTTTGCTCTCGGATGAAGTCGCCCCCCAGCTTAAATGGTTCAATATCTGGATCAACTAGCCTCCCTTCGCTAAAGTTGCGGACTGGTAGACCTCCTTGATGATTTTGAATATCAGCCATCATTGCGGTGCCGATATTTCGAAATGTATGGACAGGCTGCTGCTCATCTAGTAAACGATTGTATTCCTTTACAGAGCCCATCACCTTTTTGCGATCATGGAATGTTGGCATTTTATTGAGATCAACTACAATGGCTTTAACACGTTTGCTTCCCATTACCGCGCCAACTCCACCTCGTGCTGCTAAGCGAGATGGTCTAAGATCGACGTCACTTATTCCTATCCCTGAAACAAGCCCCTGATACTCGCCTACAGGCCCGCATATAGCCAGACTCGTCTTCGAGCCATATTTCTCATGGAGAGCGTTAGCTACATCGAAATTATTTCTACCAAGATAGTCAGTGCCACTGTCAAACGCTATAGAACCATCTTTGCATAAGTGAATAACAATCCAATCGTCGGCCGCATTCTCTAGAGTGAAGCCTGCAAGCTCTAGCTGACCGAGCGCAAAGCCGAAGGTTCCTCCTGAGTTTGATTCCTTTATACCACCTGTTAGTGGACTCTTACAGCCTACACTTAGTCGATTGGCATTTGAAAAATTTGTTCCAGCCAGGGGGCCAGCAGAAAAGATCAAAGGGTTCTCTGGAGAGAGCGGATCAACATTAGCCAATCCTCGATCAACAAGTGTTTTCGCAATGTAATAGCGGCCAGCTCGAATGACGGCTTCTCCTTCCCGTCGTTCTTCCGTGATTTTGTTCCGATAAAGATCGATATGTAAGTGTTTGCGCATTTTTGGCTCAATCAGGATTATGATCCCTAACCCTCCAGTGTTAACGATAAATATAATTCACAATCTACTTCGCTAATCGGCGCCAGATCAAAGGAATGGTAGCGGCTGCGAGAACTATCTTAAACACCTCTGCAGCTATAAATGGATACAGGCCCGCTTGTAGCGCTCTGTCTATGCCTATAAGTGACGCAAGCCATGCAATCCCCACCGAAAAAATAATAGCCTCGCCAATTAACATGGCACCAACTATTGATGGAACCGAGCGATCCCAACGTCTTTCAGCAAGCCAGCCAATGATACCCATCGCCAAGATGAAACCGAACAAATAACCTCCGGTTGGCCCTATGACGTAGAGATAGCCACTGCCAGTGGCAAAAACCGGAAGACCAAATATGCCCTCAAGCATATACAGTACTCCAGTTGCCAAACCGAGCCGAGCTCCGTAGGCAATACCAAGTACTAACACAACAAATGTTTGCATCGTCATTGGTACTGGCCAGAATGGAACTTGTACCTTGGCAGAAATCGCTAATAATATTGTTCCTAGTACAGCTAAACCGACCTGTTTAAGCAGCGAATTGCCTGTACTCTGCCAGATAGTACCTACAAGGGTAGTCTTCAATTCATCATCTCCCTAGAATAATTTGCTAACATTGTTTAAACGCCTAGATCCTCTGCAGCTAGACACCTGCCATACAATCGCCCTCTACTCGAACCTTGCTATCTAATGCTTCCACTCATATTGGTTCGATACGATAAATAAACAAACCAAGCCCCGATCTACAATAGTTCTTGCCAACCAGCTACTCTAGATTATACTCCCCCGTCGCACCGACCCAATTGTACTAGATAGTTTAATGGAGTCCTCATGTATATCACACTTGACATTTCGCCAAATACCATCCTGAAGTATGGAATGATGGGACTCAAGATCGCCTAATTTTACTGCGGAACCGGCAACTGTTGATCTAGGGAATCAATAACTACGGCAAAAACCATGATAGCCCCTTTAAGTGACGTACCTTACGCGGTAGATGATTCAGGCCCCCTTACTGGCCTTAAAATCCTTGATCTTTCTCGACTTGTTGCAGGCAATGCGCTGACCCACTTCCTCGCCGACTATGGAGCGGAAGTAATTAAAGTCGAGCGGCCAGGCTATGGTGATGACCTACGTAATTGGCGGGTCGAAGGGATCAGCCTATATTGGAAGATATACGCTAGAAATAAAAAGAGCTTATCCCTAAATTTTACAACCCCACGCGGCAAAGCGTTATTATTTCAATTGGTCGAATCGTCACAAATCCTTGTAGAGAATTTTATACCGGGCACGCTTGAGAAATGGGGGCTTGGACCAGAAGCGCTACACAAAATCAACCCAAATCTAGTAATTGTTCGAATATCTGGCTGGGGCCAAGAGGGCCCAGATCGACAATTTCCAGGATTCGGCTCGCTTGTCGAAGCGAGAAGCGGCTTCGCAGAGATGAACGGAATGCCAGACAGTCCTCCAATATTGCCACCACTAGCTTTAGCAGACATGATTGCTGGATTATATGGCGGTATCGCTACACTTGTAGCGCTACGTCACACAGAAGTCAGTGGGGGCTCAGGGCAAGTTATTGATCTTCCGCTCTTTGACCCCCTCTTAGCAATCCTAGGGCCTCAAGCGGCAGAATATGAGTTAACCGGTATCACGCCAAAAAGGATCGGAAGCCGTATACAAACTACGGCGCCTCGAAATGTGTATCTGTGCAAAGATGGTAGGTATGTAGCGCTGTCAGCATCGATGCAATCCATGTTCATTCGGCTGATGGAGACCATCGGACACCCTAATGCTGTCGAAGACCCGCGTTTTTCCTCGAATGCTGACCGGGTAAAGCACTGTAATGAGCTAGATGTTATTATCGGGGGGTTTATAGCGTCTCGTGAACAAAGTGAGAATTTAGCAATCTTTAGAGCAGCTGGGGTAACCGTAGGGCCAGTTCAGACCGTTGCTGACATCATTGACGATCCGATGGTCAAAGCTCGTAAGATTTTGATACGTGTGCCAGACGATGAGATAGAAAGCCTGATTACACATAATATACCAGCTACATTATCTCGAACCCCCGGGCTAATTCGCGATCCAGCACCAAAACTCGGTGAACACAATAGAGAGATACTTGTTGGCCTGGGCTATACAGACAATGAGATTGAGTCATACTCCAACGATGGCGTGATCTAGCTACTACACCTAGATTTGTATATGTCACTGGACGCTAAACGATGCGATTAGTGAAGTCCCGATCATCTAAATCCATTTTTTTTAGATTTTCTGTGAGTATATCGATGATACCGACTTCATACTTTTGCGTCTCCCCCGCGGAATGTGGCGTAATAAGCACGTTGCTAAGACCCCAAAATGGAGATTTAGAGCTAAGGGGCTCTTCGCTGAAATGGTCAAGCCCCGCCCCTGCGATATCTTTATTCTGGATAGCCTCTAGAAGCGCACGCTCATCGATACATCCGCCACGTGCAACATTTATTAGGTAGGCTGAACTTTTCATTTTTTTTAGTAGCGAAGTATTAATAATATTTTTCGTATCGGCATTCAAAGGACAACAAAGAACAATAAAGTCTGCATCAGAAACTAGCGCATCTAACTTGTTAGGTGGATATACCGCATGTGCAACGTCTGGAGGTTTCGAGATATCACGTTTAATACCAATGATCTTCATGCCGAAGGAGCGCGCAAGCTGTGCTAGCGCAGTCCCTATATCACCAAGACCCACTACAAGCATAACTCTACCTCTTAAGTCATCTTCTCTGCTACGTACTGATGAAATCATAGGTCGCCAATAATTAAGTCGCTGATTATCCCTCGCTAGGTGCAGTTGGCGAGCAAAACTTAGAATTAGGCCCATCGCATGCTGTGCTACCGCATCACGATTAACTCCAGCAGCATTAGCTAACCGGATTCGTCGTTTTCTCAACGCACTTAATGGAAATTGATCATAGCCAGCACTAATCGATTGTATATAACTCAACTTCTTCGCCGACTTAAGTAATTCATTTGACCAAAGTCCAGATATTACAAGAACGTCTATATCTTGAACCTGCATACTAAGATTTTCTCCAGACCATACTTGCCTGCTCTCGATATCTAATCGTCTCTGCTGAAATACTTCAGCTAGTCGATACGATGGATGTGCGAACAATATCTTCAGATTAAGATCAGCTATGCTCATAATTTTTTACTCTTGGTAGTTCTTACAATCAAGCCTATATTTGCATTGCCTCTTAAATAATTCGATGCGAATAGGTAACGCACTCATTTAGCCTAAAGCTACGTTGCCACTAACAAATGCTTTGAGAGATGCATAGACAGTTGAAGTTACGGGTGTTGGTATTCTATGCTTCAGGCCGAGCCTATGAACCACCCCTGCAAGACCTTCAAGCTCAAGGGGTCGACTCTTCTCAAGATCTACCAGTAAGGAGCTCTTGCCATTTCCTGGGTTTGCATCGAGCAAGTTCATCAAATCTAGCTCTATGCTATTTGCAAGATCCACGCCTGACGCTCTTCCCACCTCGGCGCATTCATGAACGCTCGCTGCAAATAGTGCACGCATGTCATTATCCGACCGCACTACACTAATATCTTGACGAGTGGCTGCCGTTACGGAGCTTACTCCCAAAATCCAGCAAAATTTCTCCCACAGCATCCTGTCCGCGTCCAGCGACAACTGAGCTGATACTCCAGCATCTCGAAATTCATCCAATAATGAGATTGCGCTGGAATTACATAGCGGTGATAGGAGCGCAAACTCAACTAATGGCTTTCCTTGAATAGCTCCTTTGAATTCGATTTCACCAGGAGTATTGATATTAGCGGGGAAGTATGCTGCACCCGGTATTATCTTTTCATGTCCTACTATAGCGCCAACAATAGATGGGCTTTCAACTCCATTCTGTAACGTAACAACCGATGTCTTTTGGCCGATAAGCGGCAGTATGGCCATCGATACAGCTTGTAGATCATACAATTTGACACATAACAGTACGATATCTACAACACCTACGTCCCGCGCTTCGTCCGAAACATGGACCGGGAAAACAGTAACGTTTTCTGCGCCAACGATATGAAGGCCTTTGCGCCTAAAAATATCCAAATAACTGCTCTTAACAAGGAATACAACATCAGAACCATTAGCTGCCAGTTTTCCTCCTAGGTAGCCACCAACACCGCCAACTCCGACAACTGCTATTTTCATCTAGCATCTTACCAAGCAAATAATTTATCAATAAGTTGCACGACCACCACTTAGATCGAACACACCGCCAGTAGTAAAGGAGTTCTCCTCAGACACAAGCCATGAAACCATAGCTGCAATCTCCTCAACATAAACAAATCTTCCTCTTGGAATTTTTGATAACATGTAGTCAATGTGGTCTTGACTAACCTGTTCAAAAATACGCGTCCTAGCCGCAGCTGGAGTAATGCAATTCACGGAAATGTTTTTGTCTGCAGTTTCCTTTGCAACTGATTTAGTTAAGGCAATGACCCCCGCTTTTGCTGCACTGTATGCAGCAGCGTTAGGGTTCCCCTCCTTACCTGCAATAGAGGCTACATTAACAACGCGACCATAATTTTGCTCTAGCATTGAGGGAATGACGGCACGTAAGCAATAGTAAACGCCATTTAAATCGACATCTACAACACGCCGCCAATCCTCAAGCGAATACGTCCAGCTTGGCCCAGTTGGACCAGCTATTCCTGCATTATTCACAAGTATATCAACATGACCAAAACATTCTCTGGTGGCAGTCTCAGCCGATTCTACTGAGTCCCAATCAGTAAGTTCTACCATGCACTGATGAAGGGTATCCGGGGACCCTAATGCAGTCTCTGCCTCATTCAAAGCCTGCTTGTCCTGGTCCCACAGACTAACCCTCCCGCCCGAATCCAGAATTCGTTTAGCAATGCTTAGGCCAATACCTTGTGCTCCACCTGTCACAATTGCGCATTGTCCATTTAGATCGATCTGATTCATGTAGTATTTGCCCTCTTAGCTATTTGTTCTAAGACTTCACCTGCTGTTAATTTATATGCGAAGTTTACGCCAAAGATGCGTGATGAAACTATACCGCAATCTGTTTAATGGGGACGATCTGTATATAGAGCGCGCTCCCAGCGTCAGTCCCCGCCCTTGTTATTGCTAGTAATCTATTCAAATAATTTGTAAGCTAGACTCATCATACGCTACAACTATACCGATGAAAAAGATTACTGTAATTGGCCAGCTGAACGCGGCGGGTATTGATTTACTAGAACAGCAAACCAGTATTCGCTATGAGGTGATCGAAACTTCCTCTGAAGATGAGTTATGTTCTGCTGTGGAAGCAAGTCATGGTATCTTGGTACGCTCTGCAACAATCAGCAGGAGAATTATCGAGAGCTGCCCGGACTTAGAGATTGTTTCACGACATGGCGTCGGCTATGACAATATCGACATTAACTGCCTAACAGAGCGAAATATTCCTCTCGCTCTTGCTATAGGCAGCAATCAAATAGCTGTAGCCGAGCAAGCAATGTTGCTCATACTTTCATTGGCCAAAAAGATCTTTGACTACGATATTGCCGTACGACATGGCAACTTTGACTTCAGGGAAAAACCGATAAGCTCGAACATAGAAGGCAAAGTGATGCTGATAATTGGATTTGGCCGCACGGGGCGGGCGCTAGCGAGTAGGGCCCAGGCGTTTGGTATCAAGATATACGTAGTTGATCCTTATGTTCCCTCAGGTTCCATTATTGATTCCGGCTGCTCTCCAGTCGATTCAATCTCGGATATTTTATCGAAAGTAGATATTCTTACGCTCCACTGCCCTAGAACCAGCGAAACAACTAACCTAATCACTGAGACTACACTTAAACAAATGAAACCTTCGGCGATCGTTATAAACACAGCGCGTGGCGGTATCATTAACGAACTGGATTTGGCAACCGCACTTGTTCAGGGCACAATTGCGGGCGCCGGTATTGATGTATTTTCGCAAGAGCCCCCAGAACCAGAACATCCGTTATTGAAATTGCCCAACGTCGTTCTCAGTCCGCATTGCGCTGGTGTCAGTCGCGAATCGCTAGAGCGAATGGCAATAATTTCCTGTGAAAATATTTTTGCAGCTTTCAATGGAGCTCTTAAGCCAGAAATGGTCGCAAATCCAGAGGTCATCAAATCTTAAGCTTAAGCTTAAAGTGATACACAGTAGTTACTTATATACCTATTTCAGCTACACTGTTACCTATAGGTAGCACGTGCTTAATGTTATTCCAAACCCTGATATAGCTAGAAGGTATCAAGATGAAACTACTACGGTATGGTCTACAAGGCCAAGAAAAACCGGCATTGTTAGATGACCAGGGTGTCATACGAGACCTTTCCCAACATGTCCAAGATATTAACCCTACAATTCTAAATCCCGAACAACTTCATACCCTGTCTGAAATTGATCCGATAGAACTACTAGTAGTGGAGGGACAACCAAGGATTGGCCCCTGCTTATCCGGTGTTGGCAAATTTATATGTATTGGACTTAATTACACTGATCACGCATTGGAGAGCGGCCAGCCGATACCAAGTGAGCCTGTAGTCTTTATGAAAGCGACGAGCTCAATCGTTGGTCCGAATGATGACATCGTGCTGCTACCAGGCTCAACTAAGACAGATTGGGAGGTTGAACTTGGGATC
>MDTE01106063.1_pt1 | contig 21229 bp, 17 predicted proteins | sample 811231 | NCBI WGS metagenome assembly MDTE01 (sample SAMN05326651, study PRJNA326480) | marine metagenome | isolation source: seawater | place: Indian Ocean: Red Sea | collected 2010
AAAAAAATCCTCTAAAAGACAAAATTAACCTTATTTTTCTTTTAATTAGTTTTTTAATGATTTTCAGTTGCTATTTTTTTAAATTTAATTCTCAGGAATTTTTAATTGACTATAAGTCAAAATATTATACTCCTCCTTTTATAAGCTTAATAAACTGGATTCCACTCTTTTTTTGCTATTTTGGATTTCAAAATTACCTTAAAACAAAAAAGGATAGATTTATTTGCTCTATGAGTTTAATATTTGGTTCGATTCCTATTTTAATAAGTGGATTTGGTCAATATTTATTTGGTTGGTATGGGCCATTAGAATTTCTTAATGGTTTAGTTATTTGGTACCAAAGAGAAATTACAATCGGAATGAAAGGTATGACAGGCTTATTTAATAATGCAAATTATACAGCTTGTGCACTAGCTACTATTTGTCCTATTTTTTATGCCGCTTTCTTCAAGAACAAAAATTTAAATATTAGAAAAATAATAAGTTTATTCCTCATCTTTTTAGTAATAATTGGAATATTATTTACATCTTCTAGGAATGGCTTATTAGCTCTACTGCTTGGTACATTTATTTTTTTAATTCCTTTAAAATCAAAATTATTATCATTTAGTTTTTTATCATTTATATCAATTTTAATCCTAAATTTTATTTCAAATTATTTTTTAAATACACCTTTAATACCATTCAAACTTATTAATAAAATTAATTTTGAAGCACTATCTACTGATCCCAGAATATCCATTTGGAAAGAATCTATAAACTACATTGTTCAAAACCCTTTCTTAGGTTGGGGAGGCAACAATTTTTCCTCTCTTTGGAATAGTAATAATTCATTATATCTAGGACACTCTCATAGTGTTCCTCTTGAAATAGCAATTCAGTATGGTCTTATTACATCAACATTGTTATCAGGCACAATTATATTTATACTTTTAAAAAGTTTTAGGACTATCTTCTTAGCATCTAATTTTAAAATAATAAATTTTCGAAAAGATAATTTTTTTGATAGGGGATGGTATTCCGCTTGTGTAATAATTTTATTTTCAAATACTGTTGACATACTTTATTTTGATATCAGAATTAGCGTCATATGCTGGTTATTACTTGCAGGTCTTAGAAATATTTCTCAAGAGCAAATTAATTAAAGAATAATTTTACTCTATTTCTTTATTAAGCGATCACCAATTCCTTTTCCATAAAAAGTTAAAAATAAATACTTAAAGTAATTCAATTGACTATATGAACAAATCATTTCACTCTCTATCTTTGCTAACTTTTCAGGTTTTGACATATCAATTCCTTTAATTTGAGCTAAACCAGTTACACCAGGTGTTACTGAGAAAATATTGTAATCTTGCCTATATTTTATTAATTCAGTTTGACTTGGCAAACATGGCCTAGGCCCAACTAAACTCATTTCACCTTTAATTACATTAATAATTTGAGGTAACTCATCGAACTTAAGTGATCTTATTATCTTGCCAAATCTTGTAACTGATTTAATATTTACAAGATGTGATGCTACAGAAGGGGTATCTACAAACATAGTTCTAAACTTTATTAGATTAAAAGGTTTCTTATTTTTCCCAAGCCTTTTCTGGATGAACAAAGGATTTCCAGACTCTAATAGACAAATAAAATAAACTAAAAAAAAGATTGGGCTAAAAAAAAACATCATAAACAAAGATATTATGCAATCATAAAATCGTATTAATTTATTATTTCGCAAAATAACAACTCACTTTCACTAACATTATAGTTTAAGAAAAGAATTTAAATTACCTTTTTTTAAACGTATGGTCTATTATTCCACTACTTGGTGAATAATCAATCACAATTTTTTTTAGTTTAGACCTTATTTTTTCAAAATCATTTTTTTGCATTAGTTTTTGCAATGAATTAATTTCTCGAATTAGTTCATCCAATTGAATAAACGGTTCTTTGGATCTAAATATTTTAGGATGCTTTGTTTTGACTGGATTTTCTGATAAAAGAAGTTCTTCGTAAAGTTTCTCTCCTGGTCTCAAACCCGTTACAGTTATTTCAATACTTCCGTCTGAATTTGTGGAGTCTTTCAACTTGAGTCCAGATAATTCAATAATCTTAACAGCCAAATCATAAATTTTAATTGGTTCACCCATATCTAAAACGAATACATCTCCCCCTTTAGAAAGAGCTCCAGCTTGAATAACCAGCTGAGCTGCTTCAGTAATGGTCATAAAATATCTTGTTATTTCTTTATGAGTTAAAGTTACAGGACCTCCATTTTTAATTTGATCTCTAAACTTCGGTATTACTGAACCCGAAGATTGTAAAACGTTTCCAAATCTTACTATTGAAAACTTTGTTTTTATTTTACTTTTTTTTTCATTAATGATTTTATTATTGAATGCTTGCAAACAAAGTTCAGCCAATCTTTTTGTTGCACCCATAGTATTTGTTGGCCTAACGGCTTTATCTGTAGATACAAATACAAAATTTGTAACCTGGTTCTGTTGAGCAATATCTGCCAACTGAAATGTTCCGATTACATTATTTTTTAATCCCTCTATTAAGTTATATTCAACAATTGGAACATGCTTATAAGCAGCCGTATGATAAATTGTCGCAGGCTTCCAAATTGAAATGATTTCTTTCATTCTCTTAATATCTTGAACCGAACCCAATAGGGGAATAACTTCTATATTTGAAGACTTTAATTGTTCAATTTCAGAATGAATAGAATAAAGACCAAATTCACTCATTTCTATCAATAAAATCTTTTTTGGTTCTAATTTTATGATTTGACGACATAATTCACTTCCTATGGAACCTCCCGCACCAGTAACTAGTATTGTTTTTTTATAAATATTTTTCTTCATTAATTCTTGAAAGGGCTCAACCTGTATCCTTCCTAATAAATCATCGATATCTAAATCAACAAAATCTGTATAGCTTTTACCTTTTGCTAATTCAGCTATCCCTGGAATTGTACGTACAGCTACTTTATATCTAGATAAATTTCGAATAATCATATTTCTTTTTTTTCTATCAATAGATGGTAATGCAAGCAAAATAAGAGTTATATTTTTTCTTTCAATTATTTTTTGCAAATTATTTGGAGAGTAGATCCGTTTTCCATCTATATAAAAACCTTGTTTTCTATTATCATCATCTATAAAACCTTTTATAAGAATTTCAGAACTATCCTGCATTGCTCTCACCAATTGCCTTCCAGATTGTCCACACCCATAAACCAATGCTTTTGTAATTTTATTTTGCTTAAAATTTTTATTAATAATTAATCCCAAGAAGAATCGTAAAATAATCCTCCAAGAAACCATACATATTAATAAGATAAATGGCTGTATTATGCCAATTGTTCTAGGAATACCCCTTATTCCTATAAAGCTTATTGAGGATAAATAAAAAATAGAATAAACAAATATTGCCCTTAATACCTTAAGCAGAGCATATGGGCCTGAATGTCGATAAATTGATTTATAAAGACCAAAAAGATAGAAAATGGGCAATGATATTAACAATGATAGAAATAAAGACTCAATGCCTTTTTCTGATAAATAAACTAAATCTCCGAGACGTAGGTAATAAGAAGCCCAGACAGAAACCACGCAACAAGCAAAATCCAATGAGATTGCAATAAATGTTTTTGCATATCGAGGTAGGTTTAGAGTCTTGTTTAATGCTTTTTTTATCTCAATTAACATTTGATCATTATTACTTACGAAATATCAAAATTTATAAATATTTAAATAACTATTTTAAGTTCTTAAACTCCTATATTGAGCAAAATTTATGAACTTTAAAATATTTTAATGAATATCTACGTTTTATATTTTATACCTTTAAAAGGTAATTTTTAAAAATTAAATTTAAATTAATCCATCCAATAATTCTTAATTTAAAAGCTTAAACTTTTGCAAATAAACAAATTTTGAGTTAAGTTTATATCTTTAGTTATTTCTAGAGTAGTTGGGTACGGTATTAGTTACAGGAGGCTGCGGATACATAGGGAGTCATACATGTATTTGTTTAATTAAGGCCGGATACAAAGTTTTAATCTTAGATTCATTAATAAATAGCTACAAAAGTTCCTATTTAAATATAATAAATACCCTAAAAAGCGAAAAAATAGCATACATCAATAAAATTGCTTTTACTAAGGGGGACATAAGAGATAAGAAATTATTATCAAAACTATTCTCAAACAGACAAAAAACAGGTGATCCTATTTTTGCAGTTGTTCATTTTGCAGGGCTGAAATCAATTGAATCATCAATAAAATTCCCTTTGCGCTACTGGGAAGCAAACGTAGAAAGCACTTTATGTTTGTTATCAATAATGGAAAAATTTGAATGTTATTCAATTATTTTTAGCAGTAGTGCTTCAGTTTATAAACCTAACGATTTTAGGCTACTTCATGAGGAATCTTTTCTAGAACCATCATCACCTTATGGAAGAACAAAGCGTGCAGTTGAATTAGTTCTCAGAGACTTATATGAAAGCAGCTTAAAAAAATGGAGAATAGCCAATTTGAGGTACTTTAATCCAGTGGGAGCTCATGAGAGAGGTCTATTGGGTGAAAAGCCTAAGGAAAATCGTTCAAATCTTTTCCCTGCAATTAATAGAGTTCTAAAAAAAGAACAGGAAAAACTTCTTGTTTTTGGAAATAATTGGCCTACAAATGATGGGACTTGTGTAAGAGACTTTATTCACGTTATGGATCTTGCAGATGCTCACACAGCCACATTAGATTATTTAATAAAAAAAGAGCCAAAAATTTTAACACTCAACATTGGAACAGGAGTGGGTACGAGTATTTTAGAAATCATTAAAAAATTCAATGAAATAGGAGTTGATTTACCACACTCATTTGTAAAAAAGAGGTCAGGTGATAATCCTTTTCTGGTGGCAGACAATAAATTAGCTTTAAAACTACTAAACTGGTCCCCAAAAAGAGAATTAATAGACATGTGTAAGGATTCAATTAATAATGTATTATGTTAATTATTAAAATAAAAAGTTGATTAAAAAATACTTTTCCTTATTACCCCTATTGGCTTTAAATTTATTTCAAAATGAATTAAAAGCAAGCTATGGAATCAGTAAACCTATAAATGAAAATATATTTTTAAATCCTCTCGAAACAAAAAATTCTCAAAATAAAGTAAACATCTATCTAAAAACTGAATTTAATAGTTTTATTAATTTAATTGCAGAAAATATTAATTCTTCTGCTGTCAATACTGGTAATAACTTAGAAAGTCTTGAAATAACATCAGACGAACAATATCTATTAGGAAGTGAATATGTTGTAGAAGGCAATGTACAAATAAAAAAAAATAATATGCGATTAAGAGCAGATAAATTAGTATATGACCAAAATAAAAAGATATTTAATATCTCTGGAAATATTAAATTTATTTCTAATGAACAATTCCTTACAGCAAGTAAAGTTAATTATAATTTAAAAACTAAAGAAGGCTTCATTAGTGATGTATATGGAACTATAAATTTTGATACTCTAGATTTAATAAATACAGATTTAGATATTACTTCTTTAAAAGATTTGAATAATCTGGAAAACGCAATAAAAGATGTAAAGCTGAATAAATCCAGCAGTGTAGAGGTTTCGGATATTAAATCACCACAAAATTTAAAACTAAAAGTGAAAGAAATGACAAAATGGCGTTTTCAAACCGATCAGATAAAAATCCAAGATAAAACATGGTCCTCTAAATTACTTTATTTAACAAATGATCCATACAATGAACCTCAACTTGTTATAAAAAATACTGATTTTGAAGTCATTGAAAAAGATGGAGTGACTTCAATTAAATCTAGATGGAGTTCAATGATACTTGAAGATAAAGTAAAGGTTCCTTTAGGTCGAAGAAACTATAAAGCAAATAAAGGCAGCAAAATTAAATGGGGCATTGGTTATGACAAAAATAATAAAGATGGTTTTTATATTACAAGGGACGCAGAACCAAAAGATACTGGAATTTTTAAAAATTTTAAATTTAAAAATGAATTTTATGTTCAGAGAGCAATATCTGGAAAGACAGAAAGTTTTAGTAAAAAAAATGATTCAGTTCTTTCACATAAAATTAAGCAAGATGCTAAAACGTCAGATTACTTTGGTTTTGAGACGGCCTACAAGGGAAACTTTCTTGGATTAAATCTTGATTCAGTAATTTCTTTAAATTCATTAGACCTTGAAAAGTTTAAGAAAATCATCAAATCGAAAACAGAATTATCTAAAGTAATACATACAGATAAAAAGGAAAATGATGAAAAGGAGCTTAAATTATCTTTGTTTGGAACTTACAGAGATAAAGTTTGGAATGGTTCTCTTGGAGAAAAAGACATACTTACTGCCTATGGTCTTAAGATAGAAAATGATAGGAAATGGGAAAAAAATAATGTTAAAAAATCATCTAAATTAGCTTTAGGTTATGGAGAATATCAATCAAATAAAAAGAACACAAAAGACAATTTAATTAGCCGAAACAGGTACAACTTTCTTTGGTATAGAGAACATATTTATCCTATTTGGAAGCAGAAAAATGATTCTACAATAAATGAGAAATTTATTTATAACCCAGAATTTATCAATAGAGGACTAGATTTATTGTTTTCTTCAAAAGTTGATTTATACAGATATAATGATGGCAACCATCAAAATTTGTTCACTTTTAAAGCAGGTCCTAAAATCACTTTAGGTAACTTTCAAAAAAATATTCTTGATTACACTGAAATCAGTTTATTAGGTAAAACAAGAATTTCTGATGGAGAAAGCCCTTTTGATTTTGATCAAGCTGTTGATAACCATGCTATTGAAATAAATTTGAAGCAACAATTACTAGGACCACTAGTAGCTGGTTTCTCTACAGAATATAATTTAGACATTAACTCTTCAGATTTTCATAAATTTACTAATAAACAATATGAGTTATCTTGGAATAGAAGAGCTTATAAATTTGGATTATTCTATAACCCTGATCGACAATCAGGAGGATTTAATTTTGAAATTAATAGTTTCAGTTTTGGAGGAAATGGAGAAAAATTTAAATAAATAACTATTTTTTCTAAGATTTATACTACATTCTAGGGTAACTAGTTTGGTAGAGAAATTTGATAATTAAATTAATCTAAAAGACTCCATTTGGTCGCTTCCCCTCGCAAAACGTCACGATTTAATCTTCTCCCTATTAATTCATAAAAATACTTTGGTTCAAGTCCATAACCAGGTCTGATTCTTCTTATGTCCTGTTCTTTTATAAGATGCCCCTTTTTTAGATCCTTGACAAAATAGATTGACCTTCTGAATTTTTTATTAAAAACTTCTGATAATGGCCTTTGCAGATTATTTGATTTGACGGCTTTAAATGCCTGTTCGCATTCAAAACATAATGATTCTAGTTGTTTAGGTAATATTGAGAAAGAAGAATCTGGTCCACAATCTTCATTATCTAATTTAAAGTGTTTTTCTATTGCAGAAGCACCTAGAGCAACAGAGAGAGTTGCCGCCATATTTGATTTTGTATGATCAGACAATCCTACTTCTAAATTAAAATGATTTGCCAGATAATTAATATCTCCAAGATTAGAATCTTTTAATTCTGCAGGATAATTACTGATACAGTGAAAAAGAAGCAAATCTTTATTTCCACTTTGAAAACACGTTTCAACGGCGTTTGCAATTTCATCTACATTTGACATACCAGTAGAAATAAAAATAGGTTTAGATTGTTTCGCAACGTATTCTATAAGAGGCAAATCAATTAATTCGAAAGAAGCAATTTTGAAAGCTGGGGCATCTAGATCTACAAGCAAATCAACTGCAGTTTCATCAAAAGGTGTTGAGAATATTGAAATACCAATTTTCCTAGCGAAGTCAAAAAGTTCTCTGTGCCATTCAAAAGGAGTATAGGCTTCTTTATACAATTCGTATAAATTATATCCTTTCCAAAGCCCTTCATTTATTATGAAATCCTCTCTATGAGAGTCAATTGTCATTGTATCAGGAGTGTAAGTTTGAATCTTTACAGCGTCAGCCCCTGAACTCTTAGCTGCATAAATAGAATTTTTTGCTCTTGTAAGACCCCCGCCATGATTCGCAGATAGTTCAGCAATAATGTAAGGTCTAAAACCTTTCCCAATTTTTACACCATTCAACTCAAACATTTATTTTTTAGAAGAATTAATTTTTAAAGATACTTGAATAGTTTCACATCCAATCTTTTCAAGCATATCTAACATTTCTTTATTAGATTTGGCAACATTTATAAAGAAATAAGGTGGGACTTGAGATGGCAATGCATTGTTAATTATATGTTTTCCATTTATAAAATTTACAATTTCTTTTAAAATCAAAAAAGATGGGTTCTGTAAATCAATTCCTATCGAATTATCATTCTGTATATAAAAAGAACCCTTTACATTATCATTTTCAGAAATTAAATACCAATACCTGTAAGGGTAAGAATCTACAAAGTTTTTATGTGATGAGAAGGACGGTAATTCATAATGGCTTATATTATGAATTCTACTTTTAAGCAAATCATATAGTATTTCTGTATCTCTAGAAGTGACTTTTCTAAAGGAAATTTTAATCACTGGACGTTCATACTTAATTATTCCATCATGATAACTTGACGATGTGAAGCCAACATATTCAAATAAGGTTTGACTAGCCAAATTTTCTTTTTTGATAAAAGCGACAAGTAAGAATTTATTTTCTTTTTCAAATTTATTAATCGAAGATATTAACAAATCTTTTCCAAAACCTTTCCCCCTAAAAATAGGGTTTATATTTATGGAGACTTCAGCAATTAAATTATTTTTATCTAAATCAAATCTGCATACACCTATTCTATTGTCTTCCTTTTCTCCAATATAAATTAGTTTTAATGGATTATTAAGAGACTCCTTGAACCACGCACAATGTTCATTATAAGAAATCTTAGAATTATTAAAGGACATTTTTTTCGTGTCAAAATCGTTCCTCCAATTAAAAATAAAAATACAATCACTTTCATCTGCTTCTCTAATATTCATCTAACTAACCATTAATAAATTTTGTATTATTCGTGATTTTATTTAAGTGTCGTGAGGATTTCTCTTAAATTAATATGTAAAATTTTAATGTAAACAATATGAACATGATTTTAATTTACTTCCTGATAAGTAATTTATTTAAAAATATTCATGAAAGTTCTTAATATAAAATTAGCAAATTAATTAATATTGCTTAATTATTATTATTCTTACTGTTAGAATTTCTAAGAAATAAATCTTTGTATAGTGTTAAACAACTCTTCCATATTAATTACTGGCGGAACAGGATCGTTTGGCAAAAAATTTATTCCCATGACTTTGAAAAAATATAATCCCAAAAGGATTGTAATCTTTTCGCGGGATGAAATGAAACAATGGGAAATGTCCAAATCTTATGAAAACGATAAAAGAATTAGATTCTTCATAGGAGACGTGAGAGATAAAGATAGATTATGGAGGGCGCTAAATGGAATCGATTATGTCGTTCATGCTGCGGCTTTAAAAATCGTCCCCAAGGCTGAATACGATCCTTTTGAATGTATTAAGACTAATGTAAATGGTGCAATGAATTTAATTGATGTAGCTGTTGATAGGGGAGTAAAGAAAGTTGTAGCCCTTTCAACTGATAAAGCTTGTAGTCCTAGTAATCTTTATGGAGCGACTAAACTTATTTCAGATAAGGTATTTATTGCAAGTAATTCTTATTCCTCTAACTCCGATACTTCCTTTTCAATAGTAAGGTATGGTAACGTCATGGGTTCCCGTGGATCAGTTATACCTTTATTCTTAGATAAAATTTCTGAAAATATATTCCCCATTACAGATGAGAGAATGACAAGATTTATGATATCTCTCGATGAAGCAGTCAAGCTAGTTTGGCATGCTTTCGAGGATATGTATGGGGGGGAAATCTATATAAAAAAAATAAAATCAATGAAGGTTACAGAAATTGCTAAAACAATAAGTTCTTCTGCGAAATTTGAAATTATTGGAATAAGACCCGGAGAGAAACTGCATGAACATATGATCGGAGAAGAAGATGCACCTCATACTTATGAATACGATTCATACTATAAAATTTTACCTGCTATAAATAACTGGAGCTCAGATACAAAAAGAATTAGCAATGGCAAGTTAGTTCCTCCAAATTTTACTTATTCTTCAAATTTAAATAACGATTGGATGGATAAAAAAGAATTAAAATGTTGGATAGAAAATAATCAAGATTCAATTAATACTTTCTAGAATAACTATATATAAGTGTTTTATTAATGAGTGATTTCAAAAAAAACGAATACATACCTTATGGATTGCATTCAGTTTCTGAGGCAGATATTTCAGCAGTTAATGAAGTTTTAAGAAATAAACCACTAACTCAAGGCTTGAAGGTCAAAGAGTTTGAAAATGCTATTTCTGAAAAAGTTAATTCAAATTATTGCATTGCCTTAAATAGTGCTACGAGTGCGCTTCATTTATCATGTTTAGCTCTTGGAGTCTCACATAATGATATCGTTTGGACATCTCCAATTTCTTTCGTCGCTTCGGCTAATTGCGCACTATATTGTGGTGCGAAAATTGATTTTGTGGATGTTAATCCATCAACTGGTTTGTTAGATATTGATTATTTAAAAGCAAAGCTGAAAAAAGCCTCCATAAATAATTGTTTGCCAAAAGTAATTATTCCTGTCCACTTAGCAGGAAGTTCTTGCGATATGGAAGAGATATATAATCTTTCAAAAATCTATAATTTTTCTATTATCGAAGATGCGAGTCATGCAATAGGTGCTAAATATAAAAAAAAGATGATAGGAAGCTGCCAATACAGTTCTATAACTGTTTTTAGTTTTCATCCAGTAAAAATAATAACAACTGGAGAGGGCGGAGCAGCAACAACAAATGACAAGAAAATTGCAGATAAGATAATGTGTCTAAGATCTCATGGAATAGTAAAAGACCCTAAAAAATTTATAAACCCACAATCAGGCAGCTGGAATTATGAACAACAATACCTTGGATTCAACTACAGAATAACAGACATACAGGCGGCACTTGGTTTAAGTCAATTAAAAAGGCTAGATAAAATTGTAGAAGAGAGAAATTGCCAATTAGATTTTTATAGGGAAATTTTAAAAGATTTACCTTTAAGTATTTTAGAGATACCAAGCGAAAATTATTCCTCAGTTCATCTTGCAGTAATAAGATTAGAGACTTTATCTAGATCATATTACCTGAAGGTATTTGAAGGATTAAAATCCAACAATATTGGAGTTCAACTTCATTACAAACCCATCTATAAGAATCCTTATTTTAAGAAATTTCAATTTGATAAAGATCTTTTTCCAGGTGCAGAAGAATATGAAGTATCAGCTATTAGTATTCCTTTATATCCAAGTTTAAAAAAAGAGCAACAGATAAAAGTTAAAAACGTACTTTCAAGCTTATTAGAAGCTTAAGAATCTCACGATTTAGAATTTAGCTTGTTATTTATTTGATTTGCTAAGTATTTTTTTAAATTTAATATCTTTAATTTAAGAGACTTACCTTATCAATATTCTTTTTGATGACGAACAACCATGCATCCATTTTCCTTCCATTATCTTTTTTTTCTACTGAGTGTTCTATAGAAATTTGAGAACCAAACCACATTGTCAAAATATATGGCATAACTGTGGGACGAACTCCAAATGGATCAATTTTTGACGCATTAGTAGGGCTTTGAGATCTTGTGTGCTCAATCACAAGAATACCATCAGGTTTAAGTTGGGATAACCAAGTCTGCAAAGCGACTTTAGGTTGCCAAGATTGATCAAGAGAATTTGTATAAATAAATTCAATATTGCCTACCCATTCGTCCTTTACATCATGAAAATCCCATACAACCGAGTTTTCGTAATTTTTAGCCGTCTCTGAAATATCAGTTCCAAAAACTTCCAACTTAGGTGATAATGATCTTAAGAAATTTTGTTCAAAGCCATTTCTCGATCCATGACATAAACCTTTAATTTTATCTTTATTTTTAAATTCTCTTAATACTATATCCCCAACTCGTTTTAAGGTTGTTTCATCAGCAAAAACTTTTGTTATTTTTCTTTTGTTATGGAATATCTGTAATTTTTTATATTCATCGTAGGAGCTATATTCATGTAGATAATAATCTATAACTTCCTTAGGAGTTTCTAATTCAAATTTTTTCATTAGAAATTTTTTCAATTTCTTTTTGAATTTTTTTGTCCAATAGTAATAAAAGTTATACCAAATTATATTTAAATTTTTATTCATAAAAATTTTTTTTTAAATATTACTTCATTTAATGTAAATAAAGCAATAAAAATTTAACTAAGAGTTATTTTCTATATTAAGAAATAATTTGAAAAAAATTCTCATTATTCCATAAAAATAAAAATCAATAGAAAAAATAAGATCCAACTTCAAATTAAAATTAATAAAGATTTTTACTAGATTTAAAAATTTTTAACTTAAGTAAAAATTTCGCTTTGCATAATTTGCTATAAATATTTAAAAGCTTAACAAAGTTCTTAAATGAATTTACTCATAATTCCTGCAAGAGGCGGCAGCAAAAGAATACCTAGAAAAAATATAAAAGATTTCAAAGGTAAGCCAATAATTGAATGGGCTATAAATGAATCAAAAAAATTGAAAAATTTTGATAGATTTATTGTAAGTACTGATGATCAGGAAATAGCAAAAATATCTATTAATGCTGGATTTGAGATACCATTTCTGAGACCTAAAAATTTATCTGGGGATCACGCTAAAACAAGAGATGTAATAATTCATGCAATAAATTTTTTCAATAAAATTAATATTCAATTTAAAAATGTTTGTTGCCTTTATCCTACTTCTCCACTATTAGATTCCAATGATATAAGTAAAGCTTTAAAAATTTTAAATGACTCAAAAAAAGATAGTTACATTTTTTCAGCGATGAAATATTCACATCCAATACAAAGGGGATTTTTTATAGGAAAAAATGGATTTTCAAAAATGATTTTCCCTAAAAATACTGAAAAAAGGACTCAAGATTTAGAATCCGCGTATCATGACGCTGGCCAATTTTATATAGCATCTACAACAACATGGCTAAATAATGAGAAAATTTTAGAAACTGGCATACCTTATATTTTATCAAAAAACAAAAGTATTGATATTGATACTATTGATGATTGGGAGCTGGCGGAATATATTTATGAAATGAATATCAGAAAGAATAAGAAAATAATAAAAAATTAGAATATTTAACTTATAAATAATTTTCAAATAATATTTTATCTTTTCTATCAAAATCTCATTCTCTGTTAATATTTAATGAACATACAATATGCATTTTTTTAATAAATGCAACGCTAATTAATAACACATGCTCAAAACATATAAAAAGATTTGGAGTTTACTCTTAGTAAAAGAAAGAAAACAAGCTCTTTTTTTACTATCTATAATGATTGCCTTTGGAGCAATTGAAACTTTTGGGATAGTATCAATATTCCCTTTAGTATCAGTATTGTCTAATCCAGATTTAATTCAAACGAATAAATATTTAAGTTTTACTTATCAATACTTTAACTTTCAGTCAAACAATAGTTTTTTGATTTTTCTTACTAGTGCAGTTTTTTTTATTACAGTAACTAGAACATTGTTTAATGGATTCTTAAATCACTCTATATTGCGCTTTTCGCAATTGAGAAATCAAGCCCTTAGTACAAGATTACTTAATTCTTATTTAAACAGGCCATATACATTTTTTTTAAAAAAGCATAGTTCCGAAATGGGGAAAACGATACTATCAGAAGTTGAAGGATTTATAACAGGTAGTCTTGTTCCTGGACTAGAGTTAATATCAAGATTATTAATATCTATATTTGTAGTATCTGCAGTTTTTCTGGCTGCTCCAAAAATTGCCTTAATTGCAATTTCCTCCTTTTCATTAAGTTATGGAGTTATTTACTTCCTAATAAGAAGATATCTTCTAAGGAAGGCAATTGAACGTATTGAAGCAAATAAAAACCGTTTCATGATTTCTCAAGAAGCACTTGTTGGAATTAAAGAAATACAGGTGAGAGACGCAACGAATGTTTATATAAATAACTTTAGAAATGCCACTAATTTATTTCATCGTTTAAGAATAAAGACTTCATTAGTTAAGCTCATACCAAATTTATTTATACAAATTTCTGTAAGTGGAGGTATTTTATTGATAATACTTTTTCTTCTTACTCAAGCCAGAGATAACTATAGTGATATTATTCCTCTTGTAGCTCTCTATGCATTTGCGGGAATGAGGATTTTACCTGTGGTGCAAGGCGTCTTTAAAAATTTAACTTCTTTAAGATCAAGTAAGCCTGTTCTTGAGATTTTATATAAAGAATTAGTCCAATCAAAATTAAGTAAGAAAAATAAAAACAATGAAAATTTACCACCACTTAATAAACAAATTCATATTGATAATATTTCTTTTTCTTATCCAGATTCAAAATCAAGAGTAATTAATGAATTAACAATCAAAATCGATGCCAGAACAAGTGTTGCTTTTGTAGGCTCAACTGGAGCAGGAAAGTCTACAGTCATAGATATAATCTTAGGATTACTTGAACCAGATAAAGGCTGTATTAGAGTAGACGATATTCTTCTTAATAAGAAGAATATAAAAAGTTGGCAAAGATCTATAGGTTACGTCCCACAAACTATCTTTATCGCTGATGATACTATTGCAAGGAATATTGCTTTGGGATGCAAAAAAGATGAAATAGATTATGCTCAAATCAAAAGCGTAGCAAGGCTTGCTAAAATTGATTACTTTATAGAAAATGATCTCCCTTTATCTTATGATACAAAAGTTGGAGAGGCAGGAGTCAAACTTTCTGGTGGTCAACGTCAAAGATTAGGTATTGCTAGAGCACTATACAGGAATCCAAAAATTCTTATTTTTGATGAAGCTACAAGTGCACTTGATAATCTTACTGAAAAAGCAATTATTGACAGAATAAATAGCCTCAAAAACTCTATTACTTTAATTATGATTGCCCATAGACTTTCTACTATAAAAAATTGCGACAAAATATTCCATTTAGAAAATGGCTCACTGCGAAGCTATGGCACATTTACAGAATTATCAAGAAGCGACGAACTTTTTAGGAACATGTCATCAAACTTTGTATAGAATGATAAACTCAAAAAGAAAAGAAGTTTATATACCAATTGAGATAAAACCACGAGAATTTATATCTCAATTATTATTAGGTGCGGAATTAGCAAAAATAGGATTTAGAGTTTATTTAGGCACAAAAAAAGCAATTGATGAATTGGTTGAAAACAAGAATAACAAGCAAGGTGTCTATCTGTACAAGGGCGGTGGAGGTACAATCAACAAATTCAAAAAACTTTCAAAACTAGTTGAATCTATAGCTGTTCTTGATCAGGAAATAAGCCCAAATGTAATTGACTCAGGTGTAATTATTAAGAATAGATTTGTTAAGGGATGTCTCAAATATGTATCTCGTTTATATTACGTTGGGCCCGAAGCAAGAAAAAAAGCAATTGAGGTTTTAGAGGATATTGATCCCTCACTTATAAAAGATTATGGATGGCCAAGAGTAGATGTATGGAAGGAAGACTTTCATCACATATGGAATGATCAAATTAAAGATATAAAGACAAGATTCCCTCAGCCATTTATTTTATTCAGTTCTGACTTCGGATGTAATACAGAAAAACTTCTATCTGAGAGATGTTTAGCACTTGAAAAAAGAGGTAGAAAAAAGACAGCTCAAGACATCATTTGGTTTAAAGAAATTTATTCTAATAATTACAAAAAATTTATTGAATTCACTGACTTTTTGCCATTACTTGATGCTGATAAAGATATTCCAACAATAATCATAAGACCTCATCCATCAGAAGATCATTCATCATGGAAAGAAAAAGTTAAAAATCTTTCGAAAATACATGTCGTTTATGAAGGGGATGTCAGTCCATGGATATTAGCGAGTGAATGGGTTTTGCATAGAGGTTGCACTTCAGCTATTGAAGCTGCAATATCAAGAAAGAAATTTGCTATGCTTTCAAATTTCTCAGTTAAATACATAAATTCACTGGCTTCAATTATTTCTCCCAAAATTTCAGATATAGATTCCTTAAAGATTTGGATTAATCAAAAAAATGAATTCAAGCCAGATGATACCAATATTTGTAATTCATTAAAAAATTACATAAATTTTTCGAATAAAAAAGCTGCTGAAAAAATTGCTAAAGACTTATTAACTTTATCAGGGGAAGAAGTTTTGGCCTCAGATTTGTCAAATAAAAAACATAATAACCAAAAATTTAAAAAACTTTTATTGAAATTTAAAAATAAAATTTTTAAGAAAAGAGACTTTGTTCCTAAATTGCCAAAAAAAAATAAACTACAGGATGGAATTAAACTTTTTGAATGTAAATACTTTTTAAAGTTAATGTATCAGAATAATTTTTACTCTATAAGTGAACCCAAGAAAGATTTAATAAAGATTGAATTATAAGATTACATAATACTCACCTAATGAAATAATAATAAGAAAAATAAAAGCTACTCTCTACGGAATAAGTTAGGTAGGTGTGATATTTTAAAAGTGGGTAAATTTGGCAACTATGGAGAAAACTAAAAGTAGTAATGCTATTTGCTATGTAGGTTTTGGAGATCTCTATATCGCGCAAGCTTTATTATCAATAAGCTCCCTAAGGAAATATGATAAAAATACAAAAATAATATTGATCACAAATAAGAATATCAATCTTGAATTAATAGAATTCTGGGATAACAAAAGAGATAGAATCTTAGTATTCTCTGAATCACATTCTAAGAATAGAAATTACAAAACAAATATTGATAAATATGTTGATGCTGAAAAGGTCGCTTATATAGATAGTGATACCATAATTTTGTCTGAATTTTCAATTGCTTGGGATTTCCTAGATTTTTTTGATGTATGCTTCAAATTTAATCCCGTGAGGCAAAAAAAACCTGGAAAAGGAGACGTATATATTCTTGACAGAAAGTATAAAGTTCAACAGTTGCCACACTTTAATGGGGGAATTTTCTTTTTTAGAAAATCAAAAGTGACGAATGATTTTTTTCGAAAGTGGAACGAAAGTTTTAATTATCATGAGTCGCCTTACGATCAAATCAGTCTTAACGAATCATTGTTTAAGTCAAAAGTTAGAATTTTACCACTAACATACGAATGGAATTACTTTCCTGATTTAAATTTCTACAGAGGTAAAATAAAGAAACCAATTATCTTTCACTATACAAATAGAATATCCTTTCTTCTTGAGAAAGAACTCTTGAAAATAGCCGATTTGGCAGGTCTTAATAAAAAAAATATAAAAGATAAAATCATCAAAAGACGTAAAGAAAGACGCAAAAAGATAGGTCGTCTTGAATGGTTAAAAATGTTGTCACTTTGGATAATTATGTATAAGTCAGAGAGAAAAAGACTTAATCTTTAGTTAAATAAATATTAATTTGAATTTTATTAAATTTTTTAATCTATTTTCAAAAGATAAGTTGGAAGGACTGCCTTCTTCTTTTCGTGTTGGAGAATTAGAAATAACTAATTTAAATCCTTTAGGTGGAATGTTCAAAAAAGGAGTTACTAAAGCCGGAAGAATTTCACTTTCTGGAAATCTTAATGATGGTAGGAAAGTCAAAGTGTATGAATCTTTCAATTCTAATCAAATTAAACTAAGGAAAAAGTTAGGAACTCAACTTAAAAATGAAGATGTATTATTACCTCCTCTTATTGCTAATGATGGAAATTTCATTGTTGAAGAATGGATAGCAGGAAAAACATTATCTGCAATAAAACCAGATATTTTAGAAAAACATTCTGGGAGATTAATAAATTTCTTGGAAAAGATTCACTTTGATTCTGATTTTAATAAAATAGCAAATTCTTATAAAAATTCATTCTGTTATTTATCAGATTATTTAATAATGAGGTTGAAACCTTGGAGAAAATGGATTCCGGTTGAAACATTATTAGAAGCTTGGAATGAAGCAGATTTGGAAACAGAAAAAATAATTAAATCAAGAATTTCTCACCCTGATCTCTCATTATCAAATATAATATTATCTCCAGACGAGAAGATTTATATAGTTGATAATGAACTAATAGGAATCGGTAAAGGTTGGTTACTTGATGAACGAAATTCCTTTTTTAGAGGAAAAGTACATTCAAGAAAATTATTAAACAAAACTAAAAAATTTTATTCTCTTTCTTGGAAACTTCGTCTTGTAGGTTCAGCAATTGATGAAGGAGATTTTTATAGAGCTGAAAGAATGGCTAATATTAAAGGTTTATAGATCTCATTTCATGTTTAAATTATAATTTCTAAATGAATCTTGTTTCAATAATAATAACCTGTTTTAATTCTCAAGATACTATCGAGAGGGCTGTAAAAAGTGCTTTAAATCAAGACTGGTCAAATAAAGAAATAATTATAATTGATGATTTTTCTGAGGATAATTCATTAGAAATTTTAACTAAAATATCTTCACAACAAACTGCTATTTCTTTAATAAGGAATAATAAAAATTTAGGATATCCCGCATCATTAAATAAAGCAATTAGTAAATCTCAAGGAGAATTTATAGCTATCTTTGATGATGATGATCAAAATGTAAAAAATAGAATTTCATCTCAAATAAAGCGCATTTTAGAATTCGAAAATAAACACCCTAAATCTCTTGCATTATGTTACTCAAATCGCAACGTTTTTAAAACTGGTGCTAAAGTTTATGATCACGTAGCATATGCCATAGGGAGAAAAAGCCCTGAACCATTTGGAGAAGAGGTTGCTGAATATCTTTTTGGATTTCCAGTAGATCAAAGAAAAACATGGGGTATGTTTGGAAGTTGTACACTGATGGCACGTAAAAGTGTTTTTAAACAAATTGGATCATTTGATGAATCATTTCGAAGATCTGCAGAGTTAGATTTTGCTATACGCGCATCATTCGCAGGGGCACACTTCATAGCAGTAAACAAATCTTTAATTAATATGCATAAAACAAAAAGTTCAGATAAAGCAGGAAATATTCCACTTCTTTACTCCCTTAAACTTCGCAAAAAATATATTAGTTATCTTAAATCTAGAAATTTTTATAAGTCATCAATCTTTATTGCGTACTCAAATTTTTACCTCAACAAAAAGAAACGAATTTTAGGTTTTATATTTCGCTTATTAGCCTTTACTTTCTCTCCAATTTTACTTTTTGACTTTTTGCGGAGAAATTCTAAAAATCTTTTTAATTCAAAAAGTTATTGAATGAAATATCCATTAATTACCATAGGCATAGCAACTTACAACGCTTCGAACTCTATAGAAAGAGCAGTAAATTCAGCATTGTCGCAGTCATGGAAACCGTTAGAAATTATTATTGTTGATGATTGCTCTAAAGACAATACATACAAAAAGTTAAAAAAAATATCTTCAAAACATAAAGAGATTAGGATTTATAAAAATAAAAAAAATCTTGGAATTGGATACGTACGAAATTTAATTATAAAAAAAACACGTGGTGAATTTTTAGCTTTCTTTGATGATGATGATGAGAGTATGCCTGAAAGATTAAAATGGCAATATCAAAGAATATTAGAATATGAAAAAAATTTTAAGTCATCATCTCTAGTTGTTTGTCATACCAGTAGAAAAGTAATTTATCCAAATGGGAAGATAAGGATTGAGGGAACTCTTGGATCAGGAATGGACTCAAGAAGTCCTTTTGGATTATCTGTTGCTAGAAGAATACTTTTAGGAGAACCATTAAGGGACGGCTATGGCGCATGCCCTACTTGTTGTCAAATGGCACGTACCACAACATATATCCAAGCTGGGGGATTTGATAAAAGGTTTAGACGTTCTGAAGATACAGACTTTTGTATAAGGCTTGCAATGAAGGGAGCTCATTTTGTTGGAATAAAAAAACACCTCGTTTTACAAACGATGACTAAAACTTCAGATAAAAGCATAGATATTGAATTTAAATATGCAAATTTACTTCTAAAAAAACACAAGGATTTTATAAATAAAAATGGAAGCTATAAATTCTGTGTTTATTGGCAAAAAATCAAATTTGGGTTTTTTAAAAGAGAATTTAAAAAAATAATAACTATTTTTTTAATTTTGATAATTTTTTATCCCATTAAAACTTTATTACGTTTATTTCAATCATTAAAATCAATTCAAATTAATATGGATTATTTATTATTTCATAAATAGATTTAGTACAAATATTATTAGTTCAAGAAAATAATGAAGTGGTTTCTAAAAATAATCTTTAAAATTTTAATTAGTCGTTTACCAATTCCATATGCATTTTGGAAAGTAATTGGCTTCTTCAAGCACGGCAAAATGGATTCTTGTGAATATGCGATAAAAATATTTGATTTACATTTTTATAGAGCTTTCCCAAAAAATGTTCCTCAAAACTTAAAAATACTTGAATTAGGTCCTGGAGATAGTATCGCATCTGCAATAATTGGATTCGCATATGGGGCATCTTGTACATATTTGGTAGATGTTGATTATTATGTCACGAAAAATTTAAATTTCTATATAAGACTTATTTCAATACTAAAAACTAAAGGATTTAGAACACCTGATATTTCTGAGGCTAAATCCATAGAAGATTTACTTAAATTATGTAATGGCATTTATCTTACTAATGGATTATCAAGCCTTCAATCTATAGAAAGTACTAGTATCGATTTTGTTTGGTCTCATTCCGTATTAGAACATATAAGGAAATATCAATTTTATGCAATCCAAAGAGAACTTAAAAGATTATTAAAGCCATCAGGGAAAGCATCTCATAATATAGACTTTCAAGATCATCTTGATTATGGATTAAATAATCTCAGATTCTCAGAAAAAATTTGGGAGTCAAAACTTTTTGCAAATTCAGGTTTTTATACAAATAGGATTCCAGCTATAAAAATGAATGAAATCTTTTTAGAAATAGGGTTTAAAATAAAGCGTAATTCTTTTGGTAAGTGGAAAAAATTGCCCATAAAAAGATCAAGTATAAATAGAGAATTTGATATTTATGCTGATAAAGATTTGTTAAACAGAACATGATATGTACTACTAGAAAAATCATGAAATTACT
>MDTE01077710.1_pt1 | contig 21228 bp, 19 predicted proteins | sample 811231 | NCBI WGS metagenome assembly MDTE01 (sample SAMN05326651, study PRJNA326480) | marine metagenome | isolation source: seawater | place: Indian Ocean: Red Sea | collected 2010
GACATTCTAGTCGTGGAGGAGGAGCGGGCGAGCCTGGTCGTCCGGTTGAAAGGGAACGGAAATCGACGCCCGTTGCTGCTGCTGTCTCACCTGGATGTCGTACCCGCGGAACCCGATCAGTGGACACATCCGCCGTTCTCAGGCACACTGGCAGACGGCTATGTCTGGGGCCGAGGAGCGATTGATTCCAAGCTGACCGGCGCCGTCATGCTGCAGGTGCTCCTGATGGCGCAGCGCGAAGGACTTGCCCTGGAGCGGGATCTGGTGCTGGTGGCTGCGGCCGACGAGGAGGTCGGGGCAACGTATGGCGTTGACTGGCTTGCCCGCGGGCATCCGGAAGTGTTCGATGCCGAATACGGGATCAATGAAGCGGGGGGATTCACGGTGACCGTTGGGGGACAGCCGCTCTATCTCTGCCAGGTGGCGGAGAAGGGGAGTGCGCCGGTCGACCTGGTGGCGAAGGGGAAGCCCGGCCACAGTTCCGTGCCTCACGACGAGAATGCCATCGTGACGCTCGGAGAAGCTGTTGCTCGGCTGGGTGGCCAGAAGCTGCCCCATCACCCGCCATCGAGTGTGGCGGCGTTTTTCGAGGCGGCCGCGCAGGCCCAACCCGACGACCGTGTGGCTGAACTGTTGAGGGCGGTTCTGGTTCCGGATCAGGCAGACGCCGCGCTCGCCGATCTGCCGGTCGAGGAACGGGATCGCCTGATGTTCGACGCGATGCTCAGGAATACCTGTGCGCCGACCCTGTTGAACGCAGGGCTGAAGCGAAACGTGATCCCCTCGGAGGCGCGGGTCGGACTGTCCGGCCGGCCGCTCCCGGGCGCAACCGAATCATCCTTCATCGACGAGGTGCGGTTTCTGGTTGGCGACAGCGTGGACGTCGACCTGACCGAACCCTTCCGTGCCGGCGTCCAGTTCGACCACGACACCCCCTTGTTCGACGCCCTCGCCGCATCCACCCGACAATTCGAGCCCAACGCCGTTGTTGTCCCCTACATGCAGACCGGCGGAACCGACGCCCGATTCCTCCGCGACCTCGACATCCACGTCTACGGCTTTATCCCCATGCGCCCCGAACCCGGCCCCGGCTTCTTCGAACTCTGCCACGGCCACGACGAACGCGTCTCCACCGCCAACATCACCTTCGCCGTCCAGGTGCTGTTCGACGCCATCGTCAGGTTGTGCACCTAACCCTGAGCAAGAGGAGATAGGTGCTTCCCCTCTCCCGCGGGAGAGGGATTCTTGCGGGCCCGTTCTTTTGCCCGCGAGACGGGTGAGGTTCCAACTTGGTATCTCAATCCTAATTCCTAATTCCTCATTCCCAATCATACAAGGCCATGAAAAAAGCCACTCCCATATGCCCCCGCATACAGAAGCGGCTCACAAAGCTAATCCGCTTGTCTATTCCGTAGCCCCTCTCTCCTCCAGCATCGCCACGATCTCGTCACGTTCCCAGTGCACGGCATAAGCCAGCGGTCGCTTCCCGTCGTTCGAACGGGCGTTGATGTCAGTGCCCGCGTCCAACAGGAGTGGGACAATGTCCTTTCGTCCAGCGTGCACGGCGTAGTGCAGGGCGGTCCACCCCCCCTGATCGACGGCGTGGATGTCTGCACCCGCCTCGAGTAGCAGCGGGATCGTTTCCAGCAGGTTTTTCTCCGCGGCGATCATCAACGGGCTCACGCCATACCGATCTCGATTTACGTTGGCCCCCTTCTCGATCAGCAGGGCGGACACGGGTTTGCGTCCCTTCTTCAGCGCCAGGAGGAGGGGGGTGAATCCGTAGGCCTCGGCGTTGACATCGGCGCCCGCATTGATCAGGACACGGACGACCTCGGTCTTGCCCCCGGAGGAGGACACCATCAGCAGCGTATTGCCACTCTTGGTCGCCTCGACCGGGTGGCCTCGGTTCAGGAGATCCTGCACCACGTCAGGCCGGTTCTTCTTGATGGCGAACAACATGTCGTGGCTCGCCTTTGCACTGCATCCCGTCAGCACGATCACCGCAGCGATCGCCCATCGTGCACCTGACTTCATATCCCCAGTTCCTCACGTCACCGCACCAGCCGCCTTAAAGATCTCCGCGCAAGCCGAGCGTCGTTTCATGTATGCATAGCCGAGCGCGGATACGCCGTGCTTTGCTCGAAGGTTCAGGTCTGCGCCGCTCGCGATCAGGGCGTTCAGGGCATCCGGTTTCCTGTTATACGCCGCGACATGGCCGCCGTCCAGCCCTTGCTCGTCTGGCGATCGGCGTTCGCCTTTGCCGCGAGCAGCACGTCGATGCACTCCTGGTGACCGAGTTCGGTCGCTATCAGGAGCGCTCTAGAACCATAACCAATTCCGTCGAGTTCCGCACCTGCATCGATGAGCACGAGCAGGTTGCCTGGATGGTTCTGCTGGATCGCTTCGATGACCGCCGTACGACCGTTGTTGGCGGGGTCCATGTCTGCGCCGGCCACGACGAGGTCCTCGATGACTGCCGCGTGGCCCTTATGGGCAGCGATCAGTAGGGGTGGATCTCCGCCAAAACGAACGGAGGGGTCAGCGCCGTCGGCGATCATTTTGCGGACATTGTCACCCTCTCCGCGGATCGCCGCGCGAGCGAAATCCTCCGTACTGACACCACAACCAACGGGCAGCACGAGCAGGGCGAAACAGAAAAAGGGATGATGACTTGAACGCATAGGGGTGGGTCTCCCGACGGGACGTGTGCTGGGTCGGTCTATCTGACGAAATCCTCAGGGTCTGGGTTTCGGTCGTCCCCTTGGGCCACCGAGGCGGATGCATCCGTCTAACCGCTGTATACGCGCCTCATCGCCGCCACCTTGCCGGGATCCTCGGCGACGCTCTTGATGGTAAACATCGTGACCCCGGTGCTCCGTACAGACATGCCGTAGCGGAGAACCTGCTCGAACTCATCGGGTGTGACACGGGGCTCATCGTGTGCCTTCACGATCGGCCAGACGTCCGGTCTGTCGTCGTGCACATACCGGTCCCCGAAATAGGAAACGAACTTCTCGACATACTCCGGGCGCTTTCCGGAACGGCCGTGGTAGACCATGGGAGAGAAGATGTCCACGTAAGGGCTGAGCACCTGGAAGTCCAGCCCAAGACAACGCCGCCGAGATCCTCCTCCTTCCACGCACAGTGGAACGCGCCGAAACGCCCCTCCGGTCGCCTTCCCTTCACGTGCTCTTTGAACTCACTCCCCCAATCGCAAATGACCGAGACCCGCCAGTCTTCCCACGCCCGGACCGCGTTCATGGAGATCCACTTCGACTTCTCCGGGACATCGTTTCCTTGGACATCGATGTCTGTGGCGGGTTGGAATGCGGAGAGACAGCCGTCGCAGAAGCAGGTCTTGATGAACACCGGGTAGGGATCTTCGAACTGGGCGTGCCAGTGGAGATAGTCCATCCACACACCATCGAGCGCGAGCGTGTCGAGCATTTCATCGAGCGGTCCATCCTATACCGACGGAAGACTTCCTTCGTAGGACAGACGCCCACGAACCACGTGGCAGCGGACGCCGGATTCCCTGAGTTATCGATCGGATGGGTCTGAACCCAGTCTCCATACTTTCCGTTCAGCGTCGCGAACTCCGCGTAGACCGCGCATACCTCCGACTTCTCCCGATCGAAGGTGGCCTGATCGATGCTGGCCCCGTGGATGAAAACCGCATTGGCACCGTATTCATCGAGCCGTGCGCTATTGTCCCAGAAGGGCTTGGGGTGGGGCGTAGGTGCCTTGGATCGTCTGCATATTCTCGTATACCGGCGCAGGTTGGGGGCGCAAAGCGCTAAGCGTAGAGCGAAAGCGCCTGCTTTGCGTACCGCGCTATGCGCTAAGCTTCCACCCTCTACTCGAACGAATCGCGGTGAGCGTAATCCTTCTCGATAGCCCCATCTCTAAAAAGGCACTCGCAATCTTCTCGATCGCCATCCTGAAAGCCGCAGTCCTCAGGTTGGGAACGTCATCGTTCGCCAGATGGATCTCCCGGATGTTCTGGCTACGCGGTACGCACGGTGTCGTCCAGCCCACTGCGAACCAGATCCAGTTCGTTCGCCCCATACGAGAGTTTCTTCCGAAATCCCTCCGGGATCGATTTGCCGACCGTGTGCTCAATGGTGTCGATGGTGTTCTGACCGCGAATCTCTTCGTGCAGACGGTCCAGCCGGCCAAACCGGATGTGGGAGAGATTTTTGATCCACTCGAAGTAGGAGACGGTGACACCCCCCGCACGCAGGAACTAATCGGGAAGGATAATGGTGCCTCGTTCCCTGCACCACTGCTTGCTTGCCCTCCAACCCACCCGTCATCTTCGCCCGCTTGACGTCGTCGGAGTGACGGAAGAACTACTGGATGGAATAGAAAACGCCTCGACCTGTGGCCTCGACCCTCCCGGAGATGCCGCGCTGGGACACGGGTTTGCCCGTGACACAAGCGATCGCGTTGATGTCGTGTGGGTGGAGTGTCCGACAGACTTCAGCGATCCAGGCCATCTCTCGGGTACCCGTACCCGTGTCGGGTGCAGGTACGTTCTAAATTTGGCTGATATAGTCCTTCTTGATCAACTCCTGCGCGAACCGGCGGGTGATACGCCCGAGCTCGAACTTGTTGTATTCACGCGTGTCGATATTGAGGCCACCCTTGGCGCCGCCGAACGGTACGTCCAGAATCGCACAATTGTAGGCCAGCAAGGTCGTCAGTGCCTCGACATCTTCGTGGTCCACTGTAGGGGGCGGAGCGGACCCTGCCTTTGACCGGCAGACGATGTTCGTTGTGCGTCGCGCGCCAACCGGTGAAGATCCGGTAGCTGTCGCGGAATTTGACGAAGAAGCGGACCTGGTAAACGTTGTTGTTCGCCTTGATCTGGTCTGCCAGATCGAGCGTCGCCGCCACTCGATCGAACATCAGATCCACACCTTCCTTGAATGATGCCTCTCTAGCCATTGGGACATCCTCGCACTGGGGATTTTCCTTTATAACATACTGAATAATAATAGAATATGACGTTTTTTTGGGCGTCGGTATTAAAAGAGAAGGCGCCGGAGCTTTATCCCGCTCCGACGCCTATCACATTTACCTTCGCTGCCTGCTGTGTCTACAAGACCGCCTGCAACGCCTGATTAATGTTCCCGTGCCTGAACGCATACCCCGACGAGATCAACGCGGTCGGCGACACCCGCGTACTCGCCAGCAGGAGCGCGTCCGCCATCTCACCGAACGCCAGACGTGCAACAAACGCCGGTATCGGGAAGATCGCAGGACGGATCAAGGCCCGACTCAGTGCCTTCGTATACTCTGCGTTCGTGACCGGATTCGGAGCAACGGCGTTGACCGGCCCTGTGACCGTGTCTGTGGTCGCACAGTGGCGCAGCACACTGATCAGATCGTCCAGAGTGATCCACGACATATATTGAGAACCGTCACCCAGGATTCCGCCGACCCCCATCTTGAAAGGGGGGAGCATCCTGGCGAGTGCGCCACCGTCCTTGCTCAGCACGATCCCGATCCGGGGATTAACGACACGGATACCCGCCTTGGCCGCCGCTGACGTCGAGGACTCCCATCCCGCGCTGACGTCGGGCAGGTATCCTTCACCTGCTCCGCTCCCTTCGTGCAGGATCTTGGCACCCCGGTCTCCGTAGTATCCGATGGCTGAGGCCGACACCAACGTGGCCGGCTTCTGGCTGAGGGCGGCCAGCGTTTCCGACAGGAACGTGGTCCCGTCGATGCGGCTGTCCCGGATACGCGCCTTCTTGGCCTCCGACCAGCGACCTTCAGCGATATTCTCACCCGCCAGGTGATAGACGACGTCGAAGCCTTCGAGTTTGCCCGCATCGACTGTCTTCTGAGCCGGATCCCAGGTGATCTCTTGGTCCCCACCGGCCGACCGGCGCACTAGGTGGCTGACCTCGTCTCCTTCAGATTTCAAGTATCTCGTGAGTGCAGACCCGACGAGCCCGGATGCTCCTGTGATCAATGCTTTCATGGCCTAGCCTCCTGACTATCCCGAGGGGTCGCAGAGCACGTGTTCTCTCCACGCATCTGTACGACGACCTCGGTTTCCCTCTGCGTTCTCCGCGTCCTTTGCGGTTCCCGTCTTTGGCTCTTGAGAATTTTATCTGACGTCTATGCGAGTTTACCCAATGAGCCCGAACCGGCAACCCTACAGCTGATACAGCATCAGGTAGACCGCGATTCCACTGACGCAGACAAACATCCAGACAGGCCATACCCAACGCGCCAACCTGCGATGCCGGTCGAACTGTCCGGTATAGGCCCGTCGAACGACGATCACAATGAACGGCACGTTAACGGCCGCCAGGATGATGTGCGGAATCAGAATCGCGAAGTAGACCGGCCGCGTCCAGTCGTGATGCGGGTAGGGGACCGAGCCCACGTTGATGTGGTAGATCAGGTAGGACGTCAGAAAGAGCACACTGCAGACGAGCGCGCAAACCATCATCTTGCGATGACCCTCCCGTTCGCCTGAACGGATCTTGAGGTAGCCAAGCAAGAGGAAGACGGCGCTGATGCCGTTTAGGGTGGCATTCAGGGCGGGTAGGTCTGTTAGCGTCATCGTATTGCGGATCCGTAAGTAGATAAGAGGTCAGGGAGAAGCTAGAGTTCAGAGTTTGGGGAACCTCGCAGGCTGCTTAGTCGACGAATGCGGGCTCCCCCTCTCCGACGAAGTGGGAGAGGGGGAGTCCGCAAGACGGGTGAGGGCCGTGGTGGTATTTTTGATGTGGAGAAAGAAGATGTGAAGATAGAAAGGCAAATCTTCTTTCTTCAGATTCACATTTATGCGTAAAGTGGGAGTGTACAAAAGGGACTAGAGCCTGTCAATACATACCGTCCGTATTCTTGTCCCTGTATTCGTAACCTTCTATATTTGAACATGTTCAGTCGATCTGTGGCTTGACCGGCCGATTTGGTTTGTCTTACGGTTTTGAGGAGGATGGCAATGGCGGAGGAGGGAAATGCGTGGATGACGCCGAAGGAGATCGGCGATGTCCTGGGGAACCGGCGCGGGAAGGAAGTCTTCGAGGATCTGATCTACAACCGCAAGACGAGGCGGGAGATCCTTGATTTCGTGATCGAAGCGGCAGGATGTAACGAGTATTCTGCTGAAGACTACCTGCGTGAAATCGTGAAGCCGAAAGAATGAAAAGGAATAAACCAAATAGAAACATTGTTTTTTTAATTTTTTCCGTGGTGTTGGGGTGCCTGGTCGGGTTCTGGATTGTGACCCGAGCCCTCAGGTCCACCCGGAGGCGCAAACGGTTGGGAGATGAAGCCGCCACCTTCGACTTCTATGTCGAGCCGGCAACTCCTGTTCCGACGCCCGACCAACACGCATCGATCGCTTAGCACGGAAAAATGTTCCAGATCAGGGCCCCAGCGCACACCGGAATCCGGTGTCCTGGGCCCGATTTCGTTTTAACATCTTCATTTTTGGGCAGTTAGAGGCCTCTACTGCATCTAGTGCGTTGGATATCGTCTGGTCGCAAGGGATTGGGGTATCCGTTCAGTGGATAGAGTTGTGCCGTGAGTCATACCGTCGAATCCGACTTCCTCGTGATCGGAACGGGAATAGCTGGTCTTTCGTTTGCTCTCAAGGCTGCGGAGGTCGGTTCGGTGACTGTGATCACCAAGAAGGAGTCGCAGGAATCGAACACGAACTACGCGCAGGGCGGGATTGCATCGGTACTGTCACCCGACGATTCCTTCGAGCTTCACGGCCGGGATACCCTGGACGCGGGAGCCGGTCTCTGCAGGCGGTACGTCGTCGACCTGGTTGTGAAGGCCGGACCTCAGATGGTTCAGGAGCTGATCGACTGGGGGGTCCAGTTTACGAAGGAAGGATCCGATCACGCGGCGCCGCTGGCCCTCGGACGCGAGGGAGGCCATTCGAAAAACCGGATCGCTTTTTCCGCTGACCTGACGGGCCAGGAAATCGAGCGGGCTTTGACAGCGGCTGTATCCGCACACCGGAACATCCGCGAGTTTGAGCATCACGCTGCCATCGACCTGATCACGGAGCACCAGCTGTTTGGCTCCGACCCCGGATCAGACGGGGCGATCAACTGTTACGGCTGTTACGCTCTCGACGCCAACTCGGGCGAGGTGATTCGCTTCGTCGCAAGGGCAACGGTCCTGTGCAGCGGCGGAGCCGGCCAGATTTACGAGCACACGACCAACCCGTCGATCGCGACGGGAGACGGAATCGCTATGGCCTACCGGGCCGGAGCATCCGTCGGCAACCTTGAGTTTGTTCAGTTTCACCCTACGACCCTGTATCGACCGGGCGCGAATTCGTTCCTGATATCCGAGGCCGTCCGCGGTCACGGTGGGGTCCTGGTGAACAGCGCAGGCCATCCCTTTATGGAGGGGGCTCACCCGCTGGCGTCGCTTGCCCCGAGAGACATTGTGGCCCGGGTGATCGACAGTGAGATGAAGCGGTCCGGCGAGCCGTGTGTCTTTCTCGACATCACGCACAAGCCGGGCGACGAGATCCAGGAGCGTTTCCCGAATATCTACGATCGCTGTCTATCGTTCGGGATCGACATTGCCAAGGATCACATCCCGGTCGTCCCGGCCGCCCACTACGCCTGTGGCGGCATCTTCACGGACACCCGGGGGCGGACGGACATCAACGGATTGTATGCGTCGGGTGAGGTCGCCTGCACCGGCCTTCACGGAGCGAATCGCCTCGCGAGCAACTCGCTTCTCGAGGCGCTGGTTTTCTCGGATCGCGCGCTGCGGGCGGCGATGGAATCGCTGGACAGTCGGCGAAGCCTTCCGGACGTGCCCGACTGGGAAGACGACGACGTGTTCAACGCAGAGGAGTGGGTGCTCCTCGAGCACGATCGTGAAGAGGTCCGGAGCCTGATGTGGGATTACGTCGGGATCGTCCGAACCAACTTCAGGCTGATGCGAGCCGCCCGCCGGATCGGGGTGATCGCCCAGGAAGTCGAAGCATTTTACAAGCGCACAAAGGTGACCGAAGGCCTGGTCGAACTCAGGAATCTGACGACCGTGGCTGCACTGACGGTCCGATGCGCACTGAGACGCAAGGAGAGTCGCGGGCTCCACTACAACGCGGACTATCCAAAACGGGTCGACGGCAAAGAGCCGACCGATACGGTCCTGTCAGCAAGAGAAACATGGGTGATACCTCCTCCGTGACAGAGCGCGACAAACTCTGCCACATCATCGACAGAAGGACGGAACCATGAACACAGGCAAACTCATCAGGTGGCTGACCGCGATGGTCGCGGTGCTGACGCTGATGCCTCACACCGCCCAGGCGGGTCAGGCAAAGATCCTGATGGCAGACGACCGGGTGGTCAAGATCGACGCAGGTGTCGATCGTGGCGTCCGGGTCGGGATGCTGGCCGAGATTTACACGCAGAGCGCGACACTAGTCCATCCGGTAACCGGCGAGACCTATGGGAATCCCAAGGTCAAGATCGCCCGGATCGAGGTGACCAAGGTCGGAGCGGTCACCGCGGAAGGGAAGTTCATCGAGCACTACGCGCCGGTTCAGCCGGGTGACATTGTCGAGTCGATCGAAGTCGCGCCCACGGCCGAGGATCAGATTCGCGCTTCGGTCGCACAGACCCGAGCGGAGATGAAGGAGATCGCGCGCAGCCTGGCCGCAGAGATCAAGGACAACGACAAGAGTATCAACGACCTGCGTGAGACGCTACGCCGCATCGGTAGCTCCGAGCGACGTCTCCAGAGTATCGCGAACGACGTGCGGAACATGCGCGAGCGGATGGTGACGTTCGAGAGCCGGATCGTCGAGCTGGAGGACAACCAGCAGGCGATGATCATGGCCGATACGGCGGAAGTGAAGACACTGACGCCGGGCGACATGACAGAACTGAAGATTCTCCGTCGCGATGAAGAAGAGGCCGTCTACCTCCAGGTTGGGGACCGGATGTATCGCCTGTCCTTCGAGCAGAACGCTCTGATCGAGGAGAACCCCGCGATGATGGCGCGTGACGAGGCCGATGGCGAGATGATAGGTGATGACCTCCTCGAACCGATGGAAGAGGAAGAAGAGCCGTCGTTCTACGAGACCTACTGGTGGATCGCCCCCGTGATCGGCCTGTTGGGTGCAATCGTCGTGGTCCTGATGCGCTTCCTGAAGCGACCCTCCGAGGCGTCGGATGAGGAGGATGGCGATGAGGAGGGCGAGGATGATATTATGATGGAAGCGGACGACGGTGAAGGCTTCCCCGAGGCCGACGACGATGAGGTCGAAAATTTCCCCGAACCCGAACCCGAAGCGAGCCCCGAACCCAAAGAGGTAGAAGCGGTTGAGCCGGAATAATTCACGACCGCTGGAGCGAACGATGAAGACAATGACCAAGCTGCTGTTGGCTCTGCTCTTTCTGGTGGGGGCCGCCGACCATACCGAAGCAAAGGAGCGAACGGGATACGTGATGCGCGTGGAAGGTCGACTAGTGTTTATCGACCTGGGCGCGCAGGACGAGATCATCCCGAATGACCTGTTCCGTGTGATCCGTCAGGAGACGATCATTCACCCCGTGACGGGTGAGAATCTGGGTGGCGAGGTGCCGCTGGGGATGATCAAGGTGGTCGAGATCTTTCCCAGGTATTCCACGGCCGAGATTCTTAACATGGATCCAGGTGCCGACGTTCGGATGATGGAGGCGGACGCCAAACAGGGCCTGATCCGCGTGAAGATGCTGAACGCGGACGAGCAGATGGACGTCCAGAACCTGATGACGCGCAGGCCAATGGTGCGAGCCCCGACGGCGATGGTGCCCTTGATGGGGAATCCGGACGGAGAAATCCGTAGCATCGTGCCGGAGTTCCGGATCGGCGGCGGGAGTGCGGCAGAGACGAACCTGCCCGATCGCGGCTGGCAACTGGTCGCCGACCCTTCGCTGCTGACGCAGATGGACACAACGGCGGTGGACCAGGAACTTGAGAACTTCAATAGTTCGATTCTGGCGGAAGTCGGCGTGAGCATGCCCTTGAACGACAAGACCTCCTTCGTGGGTAGTCTGGGGATCGGGGCCGCCACGAAGCTTGCATTGGGCGGGAAGTACTTCACCGGGTCGCTCTTTGGATCCGGTATCCCGACACCTTCAGGTCGAGTGGGCGAGCCCTCGTTCACGGTTACGGTCGGGTATGGCGGTCGCGGATCGAGCAGCCTGCCGTCCACGTCGTTGCCCCAGCTTGTCGCACAGTCGACGCTGACGGCGACAACCGAGTTTATTGCGGGTCTGACGGACACGACTTTGACGGCGGCGCAGCAGGACTCACTCTTCCAGATCGCGATTACGGACAGCATCCGTTCCGCTGCCTCCGACTCGCTCAAAAAACTGTCGAGCAAGGGGCTTGGTTTCGGAATTGGAATCGACCTGCCCGTGACCGAGCAGTTCAAGATTGATGCCCATATCGAACGCTACGGCAGCCTCGAAGAGATGGCCGTTGGCGTGACGTGGTATCAGAAACGGATGGCGATGGGGGACACGAACCCCGATGGCGTGCTGCGGTCTTTGATCGCTCGGGCGCGCGTGATCCTCGATACCCACACGGACAAGACCTATTTCGACCTCGGTGTGACGTATCCGGTGACCAAGCAATACACCGTTTCAGCCGGTTTTCTGTCCGATTTCGGCGGATTCAGTCAGTTCGGTCTGGCCGTAAGAGGTTATATTAATCGGCAGTAGTATTCGCGTCCGGGATATGGGTAACGGATACACACCGTTCATCCCGAGTGCCCGGAGCCGCTTCTTGCGGCAGAGGGTGTATCGAGGGACGGTCGTTGTCAGACGATTCGCTTCGTCAGAGGTAGTAAAACAGATCAGCTGAATACGATGCGGGATTCCGGCTCGACATAGCGTCGAGCCGTGAGTCCCGCGTTTTAGCTTTTGGGGGTGGGACAAGATGCGACCAGGGGTGGCCGTTCTCGATTTCGGCGGACAATACGCACATTTGATCGCGAACCGTATTCGGAGGCTGCAAGTTTATTCTGAAATTTTTGCGCCAACAGCCGATCCATCTGAAATAGAGGGAGCAGCAGGAATCGTGTATTCAGGAGGGCCCGGGAGCGTGTATGATTCGGATCAACCGGCCTTCAATGACGATCTGCTGAGCCTGAATCTGCCGATTCTGGGGCTCTGTTACGGCCATCAACTGATCTGCCAGCGGCTGGGTGGGGAGGTCGTGCCTGGCGAGGTGCGGGAATACGGCACGGCAGACCTGAGGATTCTGGCGAACGAGGGGCCGTTTGCGGGCCTCGGGACCGAAGAAACTGTCTGGATGAGCCACGGGGATACCGTGTCCCGACTGCCCGACGGTTTCGAGCTGATCGGTGAGACACCGGACTGTCCTGCTGCCGCTGTGGGCGATCCAGAACGACGGATATACGGGTTCCAGTTCCACCCCGAGGTAGCGCATACGCCGAACGGGAACCAGATGCTGGACAACTTCCTGACCCTCTGTGAGGTGCCCCGGGAGTGGACGATGTCAGGCTACGCGGAAGAGGCGATGAAACAGATCCGTCAGCAGACAGACGGCCGGAACGTCTTTTTACTCGTTTCCGGCGGCGTGGACTCGACAGTGGCCTTCATGCTGATCAACAAGGCGCTGGGTCCGGAGCGGGTGCAGGGTCTGCACATCGACAACGGGTTCATGCGGAAGCAGGAAACCGAGCTAGTCGGTGAGTATATGAAGGCGAACGGGTTCGACAACCTGATCATCGAGGATGCGAGCGACGAGTTCCTGTTGAGCGTCGAAGGGATGTCCGAACCGGAAGCAAAGCGCCACGCGATCGGAAAGACCTTCCTGGATGTGAAGGATCGCTTGTTGGATGAGCTCGAACTGGACCCCGAAGCTTGGCTTCTGGGGCAGGGAACCCTGTATCCGGACACGATCGAGTCCGGTGGTACGGAGAATGCAGCGTTAATCAAGACGCACCACAACCGGATCGACGCGATCGAGGAGATGATCGCTCAGGGAAAGGTGGTCGAGCCCCTCGCACAATTATATAAGGATGAAGTCAGGGACCTGGGCGAGACGCTCGGGATACCCCACGCCCTGGTCTGGCGACATCCGTTTCCGGGCCCCGGTCTCGGAGTACGATGTCTCTGTTCGACGGGTGATATAGAGCCTGTCAGCCATGAGAGCGAGCAGTCGGCGCGCGAGATTGCCGAATCAGCCGGGCTGTCATTCCGGGTCTTGCCGATCCAAAGCGTCGGCGTTCAGGGCGACTTTCGCACCTATGCCCATCCGGGTCTGGTCTGGGGAGAGCCAGATTGGCTGACTCTGGAGGACGTTTCTACGCGGATTACGAACAGCGTGCAGGACGTGAATCGTGTGATCTACCTCATCTCCCCGGAGGAACCCCCGGTCCTGGAATTGAAAAGGGCCTTTCTCGACCGGAGACGACTCGACCTGCTCCGTGAGGCTGACGCGATCGCGATGCAGGCGATTGTGGACGACGGCTTTGAGCAGGAGATTGCTCAGATGCCGACCGTGCTGCTGCCGCTGTCTTCTGATGGGGCGGGGGAGACGGTCGTGCTCCGTCCGATTGTGACTCCGGACTTCATGACGGCCCGATTCTGTGAGCTGCCGATGGACTTTGTGAAGACTGTTGCTGACCGAATCGCCGCGCTCGACGGGATCGACGCCGTTTGTTACGACGTGACCCACAAGCCACCCGCTACGGTGGAGTGGGAGTAGGGGGGCCGCGTTTAGACCGTCGAATCGTCCACGTCAATCCTGATCCTGTGGGATACGGACGAGACGTCGACGAGCACAGTCAGGTTCGGGCTTCAGCCAACGCTGTCCGATACGTCGAACTTCCGGACAGCCGGGAGCGACGTCTTCCTCGTGTTGCGACACAAGGTTCAGATCGAGGATCTTACGCCGTCGACCAACTACTTTTTCCGGGCGACTCATCGAGACCTGTTCGGGAACGTCTTGATGAGTGTGGTCGGTTCGTTCATGACCCTGACGCCGACCTTTGTTCTTGGTGATCTCGACAGAAACCTGACGATCGATTTCGACGATTTTCTCCTGTTTGCGCAGGCGTTCAACACCACCAGAGACGCGGCTTACGACGCGGTCGCGGATTTCGACAGCAGTGGATCGATCGACTTTTCCGACTTTCTGGGGGTCGCTTCTGTGTTCGGCCAGAGCTTCACGAAGTCGAAAGTTACGAATGAAGAGGTGTCACCAATAAGTTTATGAGGAAACACGTTCACATCCTGATCACCCTGGCGACGCTGATGCTGACGGCCGGTACCGGGTCCGCGCAACTCGACTCCGCGAACACGTGGGTGTCCACTGCGCTGGCCGGTGGACCGCATACGGTGCACTCGGTGATCGTCGACCCTGAGCGGCCGGACACGGTGTTCGCTGGAACCTCTCCGGGTTCGATCTACCAGAGCCTGAATACGACGTCGACGTGGGCGGAGATTACGAACGCCGGGACGACGATCAACCAGGACGTCTACGGGATCACGTTCAATCCGCTGAACGCGGATGTGGTGTGGGCGGGGTCTCAGAATACGGGTATCTTCAAGTCCGTCGACCGGGGCGTGACATGGTCTGCGACCTCCGTTACCGGACCCTTCACGACCTGGAAGGTCCAGTTCCATCCGCAGGACACGACACGGATGTATGCCCAGACGGGCCTGAACCTGTTTATCTCGAACGATTCGGGAGCGAACTGGGCCATCACGTCGATCGATACCGTCACGGGCGTGAACGCAATCGCGCTGGCTGTGATGCCTCTGTCTCCAGACACGCTGCTCTGTGGCGTCGCTGGGGACGGTGTATACCGGTCGTTGAATGGAGGGACATCCTGGTCCATCCCTAACAGCGGGCTGACGGATCTGGACATCACGGCTGCGGTACCGAGTCCCGAGTTCGCGGCGACCGCCTACGTGACGACGACCGGAGGCGGGGTCTTCGTGACCGCCGATGCGGGGAGCACTTGGACGGCGCAGAACACAGGGATCACCAACTTAAACCTCGAGAGTATAACGGTTTCCGAGTCCAACCCGACGGTGATGTATGTGGGAGGCGACAACGGCGAGGTTTACAAGTCGCCCGATCGTGGCCTGACGTGGATCGAGATTACGGGTGATCTCGGGGCGTCCGCTGCGGTCAACGATTTGTTCGTCCATCCCGACAGTGCGAACGTGGTCTATGCCGCCCTCGATGATATCTACCGTCTGAAACAGGCGGGTCTGGATTCGGTGTCCTTTTTCCCCACGGGTACGGTGCCGGCCAGACTGCAGTTGGTCGATGTGGACGCGGATATGGTGGCCGATGTGCTGGCCGCGAATGCCGGTGCCCAGTCTATCCAAGTGATGCTGAACGGATCGCAGGGCGCGACGTTCTCATCAACGTCCTACTCGACGGGCGCACAGCCCACGGTGTTCGGATCCGGAGACCTGGATGGTGACGGCGACACGGATGTGATCATCGGCAACCAGCTCCAGCAGACGATCGCGATCCTCGACAACGACAGCACAGGAACCTTTGCCACACCACGGGAGATTTTCGTCGGCCGCTCGGTGACCGAACTGGTCGTCGCGGATATGGATACGGACCAGGATATCGACCTGGCGGTGATCGACGAGACAGTCGGTACGATTTCCGTCTACCTGAACGATGGTCTGGGCAGTTTCGGGGCACCCAAGACGATTACGGGACCCACCGGGGCCACGTCGATGGTCGGTGAGGATTTCAACGGAGACGGGATCACGGATCTGCTCGTTTCGAGTTCGACCGGCACGGTCACCCTGTTCCAGAACCTCGGGAACGCATCCTTCGTCATACAGCCTGCGCTGACTCTGTCCGGAACGCCGACGCACCTCCAGGCCGGTGATTTCGATATCGACGGAGATATCGACTTCGCGGCCGCCGCGAGCGACCAGACGGTCAGAATCTGGAATAACCAGGGTGAAGGGACGTTCGGGGATTCGGCCCAGGTATCCCTGGCAGATACCGTAACGAGTCTTGTGGCCGTCGATCTCGACGAGGACGGCTATCTCGACCTGTTTACGCCGCTTCCCGACGGCGACGTTACCGTGTTGATCAACGATGCGAACGGGGTGTTCACGGATTCGGTTGTGGTTGGCGTCCAGACCGGTGGACTGGGAGCGGGATCGGCGGGAGATCTGAACGGGGACGGCAATTCGGACATCGCGGTTGCCAGGCTGTCCGACAACGGACTGGTCCTTTACTCCAACCCGATTTCTCAGAACATCAAGGCACCGGCGGCTCCCCGGGACGTGGTCGCGGCAGATTCCCAGAGTGATCTCGGTGGCCGTGTGACGCTGACCTGGCGCCGTCCGAACGTGGATGAGACGACCGGGAGGATCACGCAATACAACGTCTGGCGATCGACCGACGAGAGCGGAACCTACACCCTGCTGGCCTCGCTGGATACGACGGCAACGGTTGTCCGCGATTCGGTGTTTGCGAATCGGACCTACATCGATTCGTCAGCCACGGTGGGCACGACACACTACTACTATCTCGTGTCTGAGAACGGGAGTGGTAAGCTGTCGGCGCCTTCCGATATCGTGAATGCGGCTTCGGCGCCACAGCCTTTCTTCGATTTCGATTTCTCCTTGAACAGTCCGTTTCATATCCAGGACACGGTCGCGGTGACCGTTCGGGTGACGTCGATCGACCACGACCCGGCCGGTCTGTCGCTGTTCCTCGATTACGATACCCGCGCACTCTTGCTATTGGATGGCAATCCATCGACGACGGGCTTCCAGCCGTTCGAGATCGATTCGATGCTGGCGACCGAGTCCAGTGTGCTCCAGAATCGGGTGAACACTTCATCCACCTCGGGTACCGGCAAGATCGATCTGACGTTCGGGTTCCTGCCCGACCTGGGTACGGACGCGACATCGATCGGGACGCTGCGGTTTGTGACGCAGAGAGACACGATGACTCGCATCCGGGTGGTGAACGACACGTCCACCGTACGCCAGTCCGCGTTGACCGATTCGGTCGGTGCGTTGATATTGCCGTTCATCCCGCCAGCCACACAGCTGGTGATTCGGAACCATCGGGTAGGTGGCGCGCTGACGTTCCAGGGTCGCACGGGCAATCTCGGTCAGTTAGCCCGGTTCGACCTGACGCAGCACGACTCGACGGGATCGGGGATGGCGCTTCCGGACTCGGTTGCCTACCAGCCGCCTAACGATCTGGATCTGACCCTGACAGGTGTGCAACTGGAGCTGGAAACGGATGGCGCCTTTACGCTTGAGCAGATTCCGGGCGGCACCTACGGACTGTTCGCGAAGACGTTCCACTACTTACGGACCCGGATCTCGACGGACAGCCTGCTCGTGAACGATTCAACGGGCGTGGCCGGTTCGGTCGCGTTCTCGTGGGCGGGAATCGACCAATCGTTCACTTCGACTGAACTTCGGGCCGGGGACGCAAACGACGACAACCAGGTCGACCTGGCGGATTTCGGTTTGCTGGGGGCGAACTTCGGGTCTTCTGGTTTCGCGGTGAACAGTCCGGGATGGTCCGCGGACTTCAACGGGGACGGCATCGTCAATCTTGCTGACTTCGGTCTCTTGCAGTCCAACTTCGGCGAGACCGGTCTGGGGCCATCTGTGGCCACAAAGCCTGTGGCGCCGCGCGGTGAGATGATCGTCCGGCAGACCGATGGGGGACCGGTGATCTCCGTTGTCGATGCTGGCGAGATCAGCGGGTTCAGCGTAGATGTCGTCGTTGATCGTGGCGGGGATCCGGTAGGCGTTCAGGAGGGGGCTTTCTTCGACGTCGGCAAGCCACTTCGTCTTTCGCGGCCGCTTGAGAGTGAGGAAGGAACGATCACGCGTGTTGCCGCGGTCTACAGAGACGGGGCCACCTTCACGGGAGATGGGGACGTCCTCCAGTTGTCGTTGGAAGACGTGACCATCGATGCCATCAGCCTCGAGCGGATCCGGTTCCTGGATCCTGCCGGCAGCGTCATCCCGGGCATCGGATCTCCGCTTGAACCGATCGATGCGCGGCGACCTCTGCGCACGGAGCTGCACCAGAATATCCCGAACCCGTTCAACCCAGCCACGGTGATCCCATACCAGCTCGGGACGGCAGGCCGCGTCAAACTCTCGATCTACTCGACGCTCGGCCAGGAAGTCCGCACGTTGGTCGACGAGCACCTGGCACCCGGTCACTATGAAGTGATCTGGGACGGCCGCGACCACCACGGCAGAGAAGTCGCCTCAGGAGTCTATCTCTACCGCTTCAAGACCGAACGCTTCACCGATGTGCGAAAGGCCCTGCTCTTACGCTAGCAAGGTTTCCAATCATCAATTTTTGATTATCGATTTCCAATTGATCCGTCCCCACCTCTAGACGGGACATCATTGCTGTACCTGATACTCACGCTGCTCCTTAGCCATACGGCGGCTCCGGTCTACGGGCTGTCCGTGTCCGTTCTAACCGCCGATGCGGATTCGGTCTTCTATGCCGATCTCTCGGATACGGTCCAGGTCGATGTCAGCATTGACTCCGATGGTGAGTCGATCACAGGCTTCGAGCTCTTCCTCGCGTACGATCCTTCGCTATTCCGTCCCATAGACACAGATACCTCCTCGTTGGGTAACCAGCCGGGGCAATCCGCCGAGTCGTTCAGTCAGGTGTTTGCGGATTCGATCCTCATTAAAGATGGCAACACGAGTGTCGTTCACTTTGCCGAAGTGGACTTGATTGGTGAGGCTGTGAGCGCGAAGGTGTTCCACGTACGGTTCCTGATGATCGGGCGTGTTTCAGGTGCGTCCTCGATTCGTGTTCTCCAGGAGTCGGGCTTCTCCAGTCTGTATACACCCGCTGACCGAGATGGTGAGACCGAGGTGATTCCAGCGGGGGCCGGCGTCACCTATCAGGATCTCCCGCCCGTTTTGTCCGGACTGAACAGCTTCACGATCGAAGAGGATGGCGGCCCCGCCTTCCTGGTCAGCGATATCGTTTCAGATGAGGCGGGCGTTGGGGCAGTGGATGTGGTGGTGACGTTTAGCGACGCCTCAGCGGGGGGGACGGTCGACGGAGACAGTCTCCGGTTCTCTACGGCGATGGACTTTGTCGGTCAGCTGGAAGGGAGTCTTCTGGTACGGGATCCGGCGGGGGGAGAGGCGAGCACGGCGATTACGCTCACAACGGTTGCCGTGAATGATGAGCCCGTCATCTATCCCGCGAGCTATCCTGACACGATGGCCATCGGGCTGGAACCCGTCGATGTTGCCCTAGTCGGGACTGACGTCGACGACGACCCGGCCGATCTGCTCTGGCTCGCCTTGGTCGGGACCGACAGTCTGTCCGCCGACATCGCGGACACGACGCTCACGCTGACGGCCCTCGATGGCTGGAACGGATCCACCCAGCTGACCCTCCAACTCACGGATCCGGGAGGCCTGGTCGCCTTCCTGAGCGTGACCGTCGTGAGCAATGCCATCCCGGCAGACTTCGACGGAAACGGCAGCGTCGATTTCGCCGATTTTCTTCTCTTTGCTGGTGCCTTCCAGAATCCCGACGCCGACCCGAAGTTCGATCTCGACGGTAGTGGCGTGGTCGACTTCCCCGACTTCCTGATCTTTGTAGAAGGCTTCGGCAAATAACCTCGTTCCCAAGCTCAGCCTGGGAACGAAACAGCCCCGAAGGGGTGACGCTAGTTAGCCAGAGGGGTGCCGCCGGCCAAGGGCAGGCAAACCCCTGGAATAAGGCACCGAATCCAGTAGGTGCCGCAGTATTGAAACGAAGTGACTCTCTCGTATCATCCGGCGCCTCAATGCCGACCATATACAAGGGTACAAAACCAAAAAGGGCGACCACCACTCGGTGATCGCCTTTCGCATTTGCCCTCTGCTTTTCGCCCTAAACCGTAACCGTCTCCTCCGTCTGCGTCGCAACACCTTCCACGGCCTCCACAACTTCGACGACTTCCATCTCTTCCTCACCCCGTGCCACACCGACCAGGTGACGGCTGACCCGCCTGTAAAGCAACCAGCACGTCCCCAGAATCAGAACGATTGCCATCGTCAGGTTCGGAAGATCCAGCGTCGCACCCATCAGCGCGAAAACGTAATAGCGCGGAAGACGCCCGATGAAGATGGCCAGCATATATTTTTGGAGTGGGTATCCGGCCGTCGGGCTGAGGACGCGGAAGAGATAGAACGGGATGAACGGTGCCGCGGCTGCGATGACGAGGCTGATGAAGGGCGCCTTCAGGAAGTACTGAATCGCGCCGCGGTAGACCTCGCTCTCTTTGACCCGCTTCAGATGCTTCAGGCCGAACGCGAAGTTCATTGCCTGATAATCGATAAAGCAGACCATCACGGTTCCTGCCGCAGCGACGAGGGCCACAAGCGATGGCGCGCAGTACTGCCCGAAATAGATCATCCCCAACTCGTGAGGCACGGGGACGAACGAATTCGCCGGAATCGAATAGAAGAACAGCAGAACGAGCTGCCTCAGTTCCGGGACCCACACGCCAAGCGAGATCGCCGCGATCGAGATCGGCGCGACGATGGCCAGGTATTTTTTCCAGTCATTACTCATAAGCATTAGCTGTCCTGAAATACAGCGATCGAGAATGTAGGCGTTCTACCAAACCCTGTCAATACAGCACTTTAGTACAAGGTCGGTGGCCTTTCTGAAAAACCGCGTCAATTCGGTGTTTCCCCGTAGTCTCATTTCCCTTTCCTTGGATCCATCTACTTCGATATCGACAGCCTGCGCCCTGACCATCTGGGGTGCTACGGATACAGACGCCCCACATCGCCCGTGATCGACCGACTCGCTGAGGAAGGGGGCGGCCGCACTCGGCTACGCTCCGGTCACGGCGCCCCGCAAGCGCGTCGATCGCGAAAACCTGACCTCGTGGTCCGCCGTGAATCCGCAGTCAGGTGGCACAATGGGGTCCATGGTCCGCTCGGTATCCTGGAACAGCGGATCTCTGGAAGTACCGGCAATCGACAGCTGACTTACCTTGTTGTATGGCGGAATCCTCTCCTCGGGCGGCCTGTTGGACCGTAGCCTTGGCGAAGGCCGAGAGAGGACAGGTTGGGCCGAAGGCACAACCTGGCGAGGGCTTGGAAGCGCAGCCCTGAGGGGCTCTATCGTTTACCTTCCCAGGAACCAGGAACCAGGAACCAGGAACCAGGAACCAGGAACCAGGAACCAGGAACCTGA
>MDTE01070794.1_pt1 | contig 21226 bp, 19 predicted proteins | sample 811231 | NCBI WGS metagenome assembly MDTE01 (sample SAMN05326651, study PRJNA326480) | marine metagenome | isolation source: seawater | place: Indian Ocean: Red Sea | collected 2010
AAGCCCAGTAAAAGTAATTTGTATTCAATCATGGATTATAAATTAGAGGTTTATCCTAATCCATCTTCAACGGAATGGTTTAATGATATCTATGGAAATAATATTGCAAGCGTTATATTTGATAATCCGACAACTAAATTTAATATTGAGGTCTGTACAAAAATTCAATTTAATAAAATAAAGACTGATTATTTATCTTTATCCTCTGATTATAAAAATTATCCATTTTTTTACACATATGATGATAGAAAAAAAGTACACCCTTATTTAAGCGCACCAGAACCTACGAAATTATTTGAAGAATATTGTGACCAACTTAGAAGAGTAAATATCGATACATTAGATTTAGCTGATAATATAAATAAAGATATTAATAAAAATATAAAATATACTAAGAGATTTGAGCCTGGTATTTATTCGCCTGAATCAACATTAGAATTAAAAACAGGATGTTGTAGGGATGTTGCGTGGTTATTAGTTAATATTTTTCGAAAACTTGGAATTGCAGCACGTTTTGTTTCAGGTTATTCGATAAGCTCTGGACATAATAAAAATGAAAATAATGAGTTAGATTTACATGCATGGTGTGAAATTTTTCTTTCAAATCTTGGATGGGTAGGTTTAGATGCTACAAGTGGACAATTTTGTGGATGCTATCATATTCCTCTAGCTTCAGCAGCTTTTCCTTTCTCTACTGCACCTGTTGAAGGTTTAATATCTAAATGTATTTCGACTTTTAATGTTAAAATGAGTTGTAGAGAAGTTTGTATTTAATAAAATTGAAATTTAAATCGTTATTTTTTTATCGATTTTTATACATCATTATTTAAAATAGTGGTAAGAATTATATTGTTAAAACGAAGTTATTGTTATGAATAATTATCTCCAAAAACGAATTACTGATGAAGAAGCATTAGACATGCTAAAAAACATGTCAACTCCGGAGTTAATGTCTAGAGCCAGAGAGATTCAAACAGCCCGTCATGGAAATAAAGTTTATTATGTTCATAGTCATAATTTAAATCCTACCAATTTATGTGTTGTAAAATGTAAATTATGTTCTTTTTATAGAGATGAAAATTCTCCAGATGCATATGTTACAACACTTGAAGATGCAAAAAAAGATTTAGAAAGAGCGAAAGGGCATAATCTAACCGACCTCCATATTGTAGGAGGAATGATTCCAGAATTAGATATGAAATATTATGAAGATTTATTTTCGTTATCTCGAAAAATGTTGCCAGGAGTTTTGCTTCAAGGGATGACAGCTGTTGAAATTCATTGGATAGCAGGAAATGAAGGTATAACTGTTAAGGAATGTTTAGAAAGATTAACAAAATGTGGCTTTGGATCAATATCAGGTGGAGGAGCTGAGCTTTTTCATCCAGACATAAGGAAAAAAATTGCAACTACTAAAATTTTAGCACAACATTGGTTAGACGTACACCGTGAAGCTCATGCCCAAGGAATTCCAACTAATGCTACAATGTTATTTGGTCATATAGAAAAAGATGAACATTTAATTCACCATTTATCCAAACTTAGAGCATTGCAAGACGAAACCAATGGTTTTCAAGCTGTTATTCCTCTGCCATTTCAAGCAAATGGAAAAGCTTTAGGTGTAAAGTATTCTCCAACTGGAGATAGACAAGTTCGTGTTGCAGCTCTATCAAGAATATATTGTGATAATTTTCCTCATGTTCGTATGTTGGTAAACTACATGGATCGTAAACTATTAGGGGTATTAACTCATAGTGGAGTTGATGATATAGGCGGAACTAGCCTTAATGAAAGAATTGCAAAGGAGGGTGGAGCCCCCCAAAGTCAAAAATTTTTTACAGCGAAAGAGATGGAAGATTTTTTAAAGAATCATGGGCACCTTCCTATTCTTACAAATAGTGTTTATGATCAGCTAGAAGGTCAGCCAGATATAAAATCTATTCCTCAAATGCCGATCATATCAACCAGATGGAAGCCTATATTAGATAGGGTTGAGGCAGGAGAGCGTTTAAATGCTGAAGATGCAACTATTTTAATAGACGAAGCTCCATTCCAAGAGCTTGGAAGAGTGGCAGCTCTTAAACGTCATGAGGTTGTACCTGGTGATATAGCAACATATGTTTTTGATAGAAATTTAAATACAACTAATGTTTGTAAAGTAGATTGTAAATTTTGTGCTTTTTATACAAATCCTGAAAATAAACGGGCTTATACTCGTTCACCTGAACAAATTTTAGAAGAAGCAAAAAAAGCTGCTGCAGCAGGTGCTACACAAATATTAATTCAGGGTGGATTACATCCAGAATTGGGGCTAGACTATTATGAAAAATGTTTATCATTAATCAGAGATAATGTTGATATATGGATTCATTCATTATCTCCAACAGAAATAGAATTTATAGCTGCGAGCGAGCACATATCTATCAAAGAGTGTTTGCAAAAACTCAAAAATGCTGGATTGCAGTCGCTTCCTGGTGGGGGTGCTGAAATGCTTGTTGACGAGATTAGAAAAGCTATTAGTCCAAAAAAAACACGCTCTAAAGCATGGTTAGATTTGATGGATGATGCCCACTCAATTGGCTTAAAGACTACAGCAACAATGGTTTATGGTTTTGGAGAGACTGGAGCCCAGCGAATAGAACATTTAATGAAGGTTAGAGATTTACAAGATAAAACAGGTGGATTTACAGCATTTATTCCTTGGAGTTTTTCACCAAATAAAACAAAATTAGAGTGTCCTCGGTTAATGAATGGAACTGATTACCTAAGAATGATTGCCATTGCTAGACTAGTATTGGATAACATCCCTCATTTACAAGCAGGATGGGTAACAGAAGGACCTGATGTTTCTCAACTTGCTTTGAAATTCGGAGCTGATGATTATGGCGGAGTTTTGATGACTGAAGAAGTTGTAAGTGCAACAGGTCTTGAGTATGGTGTAACTGAAGACCAAGTTATTAATATGATTCATGAAGCTGGATTTCTTCCAGCACAAAGAACAACACAATACGATCTTATAAAAATTCATGAACAAGAAATGGTAGACGCTTAAAAATGGCTAAAAATGTCCTTGGAAATTCGCTTATACTTTGTAGCAAAAATCCATTAACAGGCTTTTTTAGAAATGGAAAATGTGATACTTGCAAAGATGATATAGGTATGCACACAGTCTGTGCATTAATGACTGACGATTTTCTAAAATTTTCATATGAAAATGGAAATGATTTATCAACTCCTCGACCAGAGTATAATTTCCCAGGGTTAAATGAAGGGGATTATTGGTGTCTTTGTTTATCAAGGTGGATACAAGCTTATAATGCCAATTGTGCTCCAAAAGTAAAATTAGATGCAACCCATGCCTCTGTTCTTGAATTTGTTGAACTTTCTAAATTAAAAGAATTTGAAGTTAATTAAAACAATCCCGTTATTTGTCCAGTTTGTGTATTAATATCAATTTTTCTAAATCCAGGATTTGAGCCTGTGCCAGGCATAAGTTTGATATCACCAGCAATAGGAACAATAAAACCTGCACCTTTAAAAACACTTAAATCACGAATCGGTAATGTCCATCCGGATATTGCTCCTTTAATATTTGGATCATGAGTTGTGCTAAGATGTGTTTTAACCATACATATGCCCATTTTTCTAGAATCGGTATTTTTTTCTAAATCGTTTAATTTTTGCATTGCCTTGTCAGACCAATTAACATTTTCTGCATTATAAATTTCATGAGCAATAATCTCAACTCTTTCTTTAATTGATAGATTCTGGTCATATAAAAATGAAAAATTATTTTTTTCATTAGCTGCATCAACAACGGCATTTGCTAAATCAATTGCCCCTAGACCTCCCTTTAGCCAATGTTGAGAAACCTCACATCTTGCACCTTCTAAATTTGCAATTTTTTTTATTAATTTATATTCAGATTCGGTATCAGTATAAAATGAATTAATGCAAACAACAGGATTTGAGCCACTTTTTAATACCGTTCTAATATGCGCAACTAAATTATTACAACCTTTTTCTAATAATTCTAAATTCTCTTCTGTGTAAGCTTTATCAAGTTTTTTGCCGGGTTTAACTTCCGGTCCTCCACCGTGCATTTTTAAGGCTCTGACAGTTGCAACAATAACCACTGCATCAGGTTTAAGTTCTGAATATCTACATTTTAAATTCCAAAATTTTTCGTATCCAATATCTGCACCAAAACCACTTTCTGTAACTACATAATCAGATAATTTAACAGCTAATTTATCTGCTAAAACAGAACTTTGACCAATTGCAATATTTGCAAATGGTCCAGAATGAACAAGTATAGGATTTCCTTCAATTGTTTGTATTAGATTTGGATTAAATGATTCCTTCATAATTGCTGTCATTGCACCGTCAACTTCTAAATCTGACGTTGTAATTTCTTCTCCAGACACGCTGTAAGCTACTATCATATTAGAAATTCTTTCTCTCATATCTTTTAAGCTATTGGAGATTGATAAGATTGCCATAAGTTCACTAGATACTGATATTTGAAACCCAGAATTCATTTCAAAACCATCCATTTTACCACCTTTTCCAATAGTAATATTTCTTAGAGCTTGAGCGCAAAAATCAATAGCCCATTTAATTTGAATTTTATCTGGATCGATATTTAAACGTTTTAATCCAATTTGACTCAATCGTTCGTCATTATAATTATTTTCGTGTTGCATTCTAGCGGTTAAAGCAACCATACAAAGATTGTGAGCATTTGTAATAGCATCAATATCACCTGTTAATCCGAGTGTAAAAGGAGCTAGAGGAATACATTGAGATAAGCCTCCTCCAGCAGCCGAACCTTTGATATTAAATGTAGGACCTCCGCTAGGCTGTCTAATTGTTCCTAAAGAACATTTTCCAATGCGAGCTAATCCTTCAACTAATCCTAATGTTGTTGTTGTCTTTCCTTCTCCTAAGGGAGTCGGAGTAATAGCTGTTACATCAATATATTTTCCGTTTTTGTTATCTTTAATACGATTCCAGATTTTACTAAAATCAACTTTGCAAATATATTTTCCATATGGAGTAACTTCATCCTCTAACAAACCTAGTTTATCAGTTATATCCCTAATTGGTCTTATTTTTTTTTCAGCTTCCTCTGCAATCTGCCAATCATGTAATTTTGTAGGATCCATAGTTACACCTCAAATCCAGATTTTGATTTAGGAACGCCCGGTCTTAAATATAGTATCCAATATATTGTACCAACAAATATACCTCCGCCAATAATATTACCAATTGTTACAATCATAATATTCTTTAGAATTTGAATGAAATTAAAATTACCAAACTGAAGCAGATACATGTTAGCGACAGAATGTTCAAACCCAAGAGCAACAAAAGCAGTAATAGGGAATATTATCGCTAAAATTTTATCAGTTACAGATTTAGCGCTATAGCAAAGCCATATTGCTAAACATACTAACATATTACATAGTATTCCACTAAAGAATAATTCACTTGCCGGGGAATAAATTTTTTTTGTAGCTATAGAAATAGCTTGATGAATCCACATCTGGTCTTGACCAGATAATTTAATTAAATAAGAAATTGATATTGCTCCAATAAAATTACCTATAAAAACAATAAGCCAACACTTAAACATTTGTTTAAATGATATTTCCTTACTAAAGCTAGCCATTACCATTAATGTATCACCAGTAAACAAATCTGCTCCCGCAATAACTACTAATATCAATCCTAATGAAAATGCAAGACCTCCTATTAAGTTAGTAATTCCTATGCCAATACTATTATCTGAAATAACTGATGTGTAAAAAGCTGCTCCAATTGCAATAAATGCCCCAGCTTGAATCGAGAGAAATACCATACTAAGTAGGTCTCGATTAGCTTTTCTTATTCCCGAAGCTTTGGCTCTCTCTGCCATTTCTGATGGAACAAATGCTTCTAAATCTTTCTTATTCATTATTAAAACCTTTTGATAAATTCGAAAAACTATCTAAAACAGATAAGTTATGCGATAAGAAAAGAATGATTATTCTATCCACTGAAGTGTGCGAATAAAACTTTCAACATCTTCAAGTGTTTCGTTAAATTTTTTATTATTGAAAAAACCATGAGGCATTTTGTCATATAATTGAAGTTCACATATATTTTTTAAATCTTTCATTTTTTCATAAAATTCTTCAGCTTCATGATGACTTACTATTATGTCACTTGTTCCGTGCATAATGAGAGTAGGGGGAGTTTTTGACGATAGATGATGATATGGTGATAAACTTTTTGATAAATTGCCTAACCTATCAATATTACGGGTATTAAGTACTGGATTAAATAAAATTAAAGCATTAGGAACTGCACTGATTTTTAAATTATCCTCAGGGTCATCAAATAAGGGTAGAGTAGCAGTTGATGCAGCTAAATGCCCTCCTGCAGACCCTCCGCTTGCAATAATTCTATTTGAATCAATAAATAATGAAGTAGCATTTTCTCTAATGTATCTTATAGCTGATTTTGCATCCATTACGCATTGATCTGGTGAAACATTATGTATACTTCGAACTCTGTAATCTGCACAAAAACAAGCAATTCCTAAAGATGATAAGTACTTTGATTGACGATAAAATTGTGTTTTGTTTTCTGTATACCATCCTCCGCCCCAAAAGAAAACAATAGCAGGATTCATTTCTTTTTTTATTTTTTTTGAGGGATAAAAAGCATGAAGGTATAATTCAGTATCTTCAATTTTTTTAAACATGATTAATTTATCAGGTTTAATAATACTTTTTCCAGAGCATAGAAATGAAATTAGAAAGACAAAGAGTATAATTTTTAGTTTCATATTAATCATAACCATTGGGGTTATTTTTATGCCAATTCCATGCACTTGATATTATAGATTCTAAGTCAGGATATTTTGGTCTCCATCCAAGTTGATCATATGCTTTTGATGAATCAGCAATTAAAATTTCAGCATCACCATCTCTTGGTTCAACAATTTCAAAGGGAATATGATGATTTGTAACTTTTTTACAAACCTCAATTACTTCCAAAACTGAAAATCCCGTTCCATTTCCAAGATTGAATGCTCCAGAAATTCCTTCTTTTAATGATAGTATATGAGCTTGAGCTAAATCTTCAATATGAATGTAGTCTCTGATGCAAGTTCCATCTTTAGTTTCATATTTATTACCGTAAATAAGTATTTTTTCTCTTTGGTTTAGAGCAACTTGCAAAACTAATGGTATAAGATGTGTTTCTGGTTTGTGTGCCTCTCCATATTTTAAAGTTGCGCCACAAGCATTAAAATATCTTAAAAATACACACTCAAAATTATATGTTTTTGAAGCATCTTGAAATAATGATTCACATTTTGATTTATTTTCTGCATACACACTTATTGGATTATGAGGTAAATTTTCATTCATTGGAATAGTGTCTGGGGTACCGTAAACTGCACAAGTAGATGAGAAGATAACTTTTTTACATTTAGATTTTTTTAATGCTTTTATTAAATTTACTGTTCCTCCAACATTATTTTCTGTAAATAATTCAGGATTTTTCATTGATTCACCAACTTCTATATATGCTGCAAAATGTATGATAGCATCAGGATTTTCAAGACTAACAGCTAAAGAGATATCTTTCAAATTTCTCAAGTCTCCCTTAATAAGTTTTGCTCTTTTGTCAATAGCCTTCTCATAACCTTTTTCAAGATTATCAAAAACAATGACTTCGTGATTATCATTACATAGTAAATGAGTCGTTACACTTCCCACATATCCAGCACCTCCTGTAATTAAAATTTTCATTTATATCCTTTTAAAATGCGTGCACCTGCAGATGGTATTATTTGTGCGATTGATGGATTTAAACCTTTAATTTTACAATTTTCTAAAATTTTATTTGATAACTTGTTTATTTTATCAACTGTTGTAAGCACCACAACACTTCCGCCCCAGCCACCTCCGGATAATCTTGCTCCTAAAGCTCCTTCTTTTTTTGCACAATGAACAATAATATCTAGTTCTTTACATGAGTTTTCAAAATTTTCAATTGAGGATTCATGTGATGCAAATAATAAACTTCCAAAATCTGTTAGACGATTGTTTTTAAGATGATTTAATCCTAATTTTACTCTTTCAATTTCACCAACTACATGTTCTGCTCTTTTATTTGCTAAATTTTGTAATTGATTTTGATTTTTTTTAAAATCTTTATAAGGAACATCTCTAAGACTATTAATTTTTTTATCAAAAATTTTGTCTAATTCTTTAACTGCTTCATAGCAACTTTTTCTTCTTTCATTATACGGTGATTCTGATAATTCATGAGTTGTATTAGAATTAATCATCAAAAAAATTGCTTTTTTTGATATATTAACAGTTTTAATTTCATGAGTCATGAAATCGGAATGAATTAAAGCACTGTTTACTCCATAAATACTTGAGTATTGATCAAGAAGACCACAGTTACATCCTGCAAAGTTTTGTTCTGCTTTTTGAGAAATTTCTGCAATTATTTTTAAGCTTATTGATGATTTACAATATTCTTGAATTGCAAAGGATACGGCTACTTCTAATGCAGCAGAGCTTGATAATCCAGATCCCATAGGAATTGAACCGGAAAAACTACAGTTTAATCCACCACTTTTAACATTTAGTTTGTTAAAATAATAAAAAACTCCTTTTATATAATTTGCCCAGTTTATGTGATTTATTTTTTTGGAATCTTCAGGATCAAAGATTATAGATTCTTTAAAATCTAAAGCATTTACATTGATTTCATTTTTTTCTGATTTAGAGATCGTAAAACAAATACCCATATTTATTGCTGCAGATAGTGTTGTTCCGAGATTGTAATCGGTATGATTTCCAAGTATTTCAATGCGACCAGGAGCGTATGAAATAACCGACGGTTTGCATCCGTATAATTTTTTATGACCTACAATAGTTTTTTCAACTAATTCATTATAATTCATGATCAATATCTATAATAAAAAATTATATATAAATCAAAAGTGATTAATGTTTAATTTTAAGCGAAAGTTTAATTATTCTTGATTAATGCTTTGGTAATAATTTATTATAAATTCATGTCTTATCAAGTACTAGCAAGAAAATGGAGACCCCAAACCTTTGATGAAGTTATTGGTCAAGATCACGTTATTCAAACACTTTCAAATGCAATTGAATCAGATCGTGTAGCACACGCATATTTATTTGTAGGTCCTAGAGGAACTGGCAAAACTACTTTAGCTAGGATTATGGCAAAGGCATTAAATTGTTCAGACGGACCAAAAAAAGATTTTAATCCACTAGAAGAAATTTGTATTGAAATAGCTGAAGGAAGATCTATTGATGTTATTGAAATTGATGGCGCGTCTAATAACGGTGTTGATCAAGTAAGAGATTTACGAGAAAATGCAAAATATGCACCAACAAATGGAAAATATAAAATTTATATAATTGATGAAGTTCATATGTTATCAACTGCCGCATTTAATGCTTTATTAAAAACATTAGAAGAGCCTCCTTCACACGTAAAATTTATATTTGCAACAACTGATGTTCACAAAGTATTGCCCACGATTTTGTCTAGATGTCAAAGATTTGACCTAAGAAGAATTTCAATAAACGATATTGTTAAAAATTTAAAAGATGGATGTTTAAGAGAAAAAATAGAAATTTCGGATGACGCTTTGTATGCTATTGCAAGAGGTGCTGATGGGGGATTAAGAGATGCAGTCTCAGCGCTTGATCAATTAATTTCTTTTAAAGGAAAAAACATTATCGAAGATGATGTATTGTCAGTTTTTGGACTTGTTTCAAAACAAATTATCGAACATTTAACCGAATCAATATTGAAATCAGATATTATAAAAATTATTGATATCATTAATGATTTAGATAATTCTGGAAAGGACTTACAACGAGTCACAGTCGAGTTAATAGAAAATTTTAGAAATATATTAGTTTTTTGTTATTCAAAAGAAAAAAATATTAATGTTGATGCTTCTGAGGCTCAACAATCAGTATTTAAGAAGCAAGCTGCAAATATTGACGGAAATAGAATATTGCAAATTATTGATAATCTAATAGATACCGATTCTAGAATGAGATATGCATTATCTAAAAAAACATTTCTTGAAACAGGCTTAATTAAGTGCTCTAGAGTAGCTGAAACAATGACTATTAATGAGCTTGTTCAGGAGCTAGTAGAATTAAAAAAAAAAGATAGTAAATTAAAAAGTGACGAAATAATGAATTATAAAAATTCTAAAGAAGTTTCAAAAAAAAGTTCTTTAAAAGATTTATATGATCGTCCATCAATTGAAAAAATTGTTAAAACTTTTGATAGCAAAATTACTAAAAGAGAAAATTAGTTTAAGGAATAATTATGGATATGATGAAAATGATGAAGAAAGCAGCTGATCTTCAAAAAAATATGAAAAAAAAACAAAAAGAGCTTTCCAAAAAAACAGTTGAGTTTTCGGAAAATGGTGTTTTTGTAAAATGCTCATGCGATTTGAAAATTATTTCTATTAAAATTGAAGACGAATTAATAAAATCCTGTGATGTAGGTAATATTGAAAGATTTGTTTTAAAAGCTACTCAAGGAGCTTTAGATTTAGCTCAAAAATCAATTTCAAAAGAGATGGGATCTTTAACATCTGGAATGAATCTTCCTTTTTAGCCTTGAACTCAACTATTGAAAATCTTATTGCAGCTTTTAATCGTTTACCTGGATTAGGTCGAAGAACTTCAGAAAGAATTGCTTTCATGTTAGTTCAAGATAAATATGATACTTTAGAAACACTTATTAAAGCTCTTCAAAAATCACATGAAAATATTACGATTTGTAATATCTGTGGATCAATCACTACAGTTGATTGTAATCCATGTGAAATTTGTATTAATCCTAAAAGAGATAAAAACAAAATTTGTGTAGTGGAATCATCAGAGGAATTATTTAAAATAGAATCTTCAAAAGCTTATGATGGAGTTTACCATTTGTTGAATGGTAAAATATCTCCTATTAGTGGTATAGGTATTAATGATATAAGAATAAAAGAATTGTATGATAGAATTTCTCTAGAGAATTCTAAGGAAGTAATTTTTTGTCTAGGTGACGATGTAGAGAGTGCAGCAACAATGAATTATCTTAAAGAAAAAATTAAATTTTTAAATAAGAATGTATCATGTATAAATTTAAGTTTACTAGATAGCACACCAATAGAATATGTGGATGCTAAAACATTGGGAATAGCAATTAGTCAAAGAATAAGAATTTAAAAAAGTATTTTTGGAAAGATTGACTTCCTATTATTTTCATGTAACTTTCACGTTTTCATAAATATTCCTGCGTAGCTCAATGGTAGAGTAGGTGACTGTTAATCACTTGGTTGTTGGTTCGAGCCCAACCGCAGGAGCCAATTTAAACCCGATCAATTGATCGGGTTATTTTTTTATCCATTATATAATGAGGATACTACCGACCAATTAATAATTTTAAAGAATGCAGCTATATAGTCAGGTCTACGATTTTGATAATTTAAATAATAAGCATGTTCCCAAACATCTAAACCTAAAATTGGAGTTTTTCCATCCATAATTGGATTATCTTGGTTTGGTGTAGAAGTAACAGCAACTGATCCGTCGTCATTTTTTATTAACCATGCCCATCCCGATCCAAAACGAGTTGCTGCAGCATTACTGAATTCTGTTTCAAAGCCCTTCATATCACCAAAAGTATTGTTAATTGCTTCAAGCAAGGGAGAGCTTGGTGATGAATCTTCAGTTGAAAGAATTTTCCAAAAAAGAGAATGATTTGCATGTCCACCACCATTATTTCTTACTGCGCCACGAATATTCTCGGGAATTTCATCTAAATTTGCACAAAGTTCATCTATAGGCATATTCTCTAATCCACTACCTTCAAGTGCAGCATTTACTTTTGTGATGTATGCTTGGTGATGTTTTGAATGGTGAATTTCCATTGTTTTTGCGTCAATAAATGGCTCCAAAGCATCATATGCATAAGGAAGCGCAGGTAATTCATAAGACATTTTTTTCTCCTTAATTTAATTAAATATTTCTTCAATAATTGATACCAATGTGCAAGATGTCAATTGTTATATCTAGTATTATATAATTTAATCGTATAAATTACCAAAATTATATCATTTTATTAGAGGGAATATAATGAAAATTGATAAGATTGAAAAAGTAGCTATTGTTGGATTAGGAATGATGGGAGCCTCATTAGCTGCAGCACTTAAAAATAAATTCTTTAAGGGATCAATTATTGGTTATTCAAGAAATGAAAATACTTGTAAAGATGCTATTGAAAAAAAGATTGTTGATGATGCTTCAATCAATTTAAGAGCCGTTGTAGAAAATGCTGATTTAATCGTTATGTGCTTACCCATAGATTTAATTATTAATAAAACAAATGAAATTTTTGATTATTTGAAAGATGGTGCGATTGTAACTGATATAGGAAGTACAAAAAAAAATATTGTTAGCTTATTAGAAAAAAAATTTAAAAATACTAATAAGTTCTTCGTTGGATCTCATCCAATTTGTGGTTCTGAAAAGTCAGGGTTTAAGTTCTATAATGAAAAACTTTTTGAAAACAAAGTCACTGTAATATGTTCATCATTAGAATCACCAAAAAATATTTTAAACACTATTAAAAATTTTTGGGAAATGATCGATTCAAAAACTATTTTCTTGAATGCAAGTCTACATGATAAAAAATTAGCATTAACAAGTCACTTACCTCATATCCTATCAAGTCTTTTGATAGATGTTTATGAAAAAAATAAAAATAAGTTTAAGGAAGATGATATTTACAATTTTTGTGGAACTGGATTTAATGACGTCTCTCGTTTAGCATCAGGTTCCTCAGATATATGGAAAGACATTATTTTGACGAATTCTGAAGAAATTATCTATCAATTAGAAATTTTAGAGGAATCAGTTAATCAACTTCGTCATATAATAGCGAATGGAAATAGCGACGAAATATATTCATGGTTAAATGAAACAGCTCAGCTAAGAGAAAAAATAATATCCAAGAATAGGTTATGAATTTATGATTCAATATAAAATTTTTCCAAGAAATCTTTCTGGTTCAGTGATTCTACCTGGTGATAAAAGTATTTCACAAAGAGTTTCTATATTATGTGGAATTGCAGATGGACAAAGTCATATTAGTGGTTTTTTAAATGGACATGATTCCATGAGTACTCTCATTGCCATGGAGTCGCTAGGAATAAAATATAAATTTATTACAGACACAGAGCTTATTATTAATGGAGTAAATGGACATTTTAAGAAACCTAATAAAAAATTAGATTTAGGAAACTCGGGTACAGGAACAAGATTATTAAGTGGTTTAATCTCCGGGATAGGATTGAGTGTAGAAATTATTGGAGATAAATCCCTATCCTCACGACCAATGGATCGAATAACAATACCGCTAGAACTAATGGGTGCAAAAATTGTTTTTACCAAAGAAAAAAGCACTTTACCCATGAGAATTATTTCATCAAAATTAAAAGGAATTACATATCAAATGCCCATTGCTTCAGCACAAGTAAAATCCTGTTTACTTTTTGCTGGGTTGTATGCCGATGGGATAACAACTATTATTGAACCAAGTTTTACTCGAGATCACACAGAAAAGCTTTTTAATTTATTTAATATACCTTTAAACATAGATGATCGAAAAATATCAATAAAAGGGTTTGGAAAATCGGGTCCAAAAATAAAAGGTCGAGATATTAAAATTCCAGGTGATTTTTCTTCTGGAGCCTTTTGGATTGTAGCAGTAGCTGGAATAGTTGGATCCAGGTTAGAGATAAAAAATGTTGGGTTAAATCCAAAAAGAATTGCTTTATTGGAAGTGTTAAAAAGAATGGGAGCAAAAATTGAAATTAAATTTCAAAATAAAAATTATGATCCATATGGAACAATTTTTGTAGAGGGAACTAAATTAAGAGGAACAGTCATTCAGGGCGATGAAATTCCAAACTTAATTGATGAGTTACCAATAATTGCAGTAGCAGGATCTATAGCCAAAGGTAAAACAATTATTAAAGGTGCGGAAGAACTGCGTTTTAAAGAGTCAGATAGAATTTCAGTAATGGTTAAATACTTAAAATTATTCGGAGTTAATGTAATAGAAAGGAAAGATGGGATGGAAATTACTGGGGTAGATCAGTTAGTCTCTCCAAATAAAGTATTAGACAGTCATGATGATCATCGAATTGCTATGTCATTAGCAATATTAAATACTTTTGCAAATGATGAAATCACAATTAAAAATGTGGAGTGTGTTAATACATCTTATCCAAATTTTTGGGAACACTTGAATTTATTAGGTGGCAAGGCGATAAAACTATGAAAAATATTGTTATTGCAATTGATGGACCATCAGCTTCCGGAAAATCAACTGTTTCTAAAGCTATTGCAAAGAAACTAGATTATATATATGTAGATTCAGGTTCATTATATAGGGCAGTTACTTGGTTTGCTTTGAAGAAAAATATTCCCTTTAATAATCCTACACATATTCTTGAGGAGCTAAACAATTCGAATTTTATTTTTTTTAATAATAATAACCAAATTTTTTTTAAGATTGGGGATTATCAACCTATAAAAGAGTTACGTTCAAAAATTGTTAGAGAAAATGTTGCTGTAATTGCATCAATAAGTGTAATCAGAAAGTTTGTTGTATCAAAATTAAAAGAATTTAAATCATTTGGAAATTTAGTTATTGAGGGGAGAGATATTGGAAGTGTTGTATATCCTGATGCTCAATATAAATTTTTTCTCAATGCTGATTTAAAAGAAAGAGCGAATAGAAGATATCAAGAATTAATTGGTGCAGGAGAAAATGAAAATGCTACAGAAGTTCTTGAGAGCATAAGCAGTAGAGATAAAATTGATACATCAAGAGATAAAGACCCCTTGATAGTAGCACCCGGAGCAAAAGTAATTGATAGTACAAACATGTCATTATCTAAAGTAATCAATGTTATTATAGGTGAGATTAATGATGATTAGGACAAATCCTTTTAAATTAAAGCCAAAAAAAATAAGCGATAATGTCATTTATAATATTTCAACATTATTTTTTAAAATAAGTTTAATTTTATGGAATAGATTAGAGGTTTATAATGCACATTTAATTCCTAAATCAGGTGGTATCTTGATAGTAACAAATCATGCGAGTTATTTAGATCCCCCAATTATTGGAGTAGCTGCTAGGTATAGGCCTGTTCATTTTATGGCTCGTAATACACTTTGGAAAAATAAGTTCGCAAAATGGTGGTTAAATAATGTTTGTTGTGTACCGGTTTCAAGAGATACAGGTGATATTGCTGCTTTAAAAAAATCTATTAGTATATTAAAAAACGGGAAAGTTTTATCAATTTTTCCTGAGGGAACAAGAACAATTGACGGCAATCTTCAGGATGCAAAAAGTGGTGTTGGTTTTATTATAGAAAAGTCTAAATGTGTTGTTGTCCCGGCTTATATTGATGGAAGCTTTAAATCATTTTCTAAAAATTGTAAATGGATCAAGCCAAACAAAATTAAAATTATTTTCGCTAATCCTATTGATAATAATGATTTTTTAAGTCTTGGAGAAGGGAAAGGTTCATACGATCTTTATGTTGATTTAATTATGCGTAAAATAAAAGAAATAAGGGATGCTATCTAATAGCAATAAATTTTATGCGTGAAAGAACATTGATATGAATGTATGTTATGACGCTATATATATGGAGATTTTTAAATGACCAAGAAAAAAAATAATGCAATATCACCTACACGAACCGAGAATTATCCAGAGTGGTACCAACAAGTTGTTAAATCGGCAGAGTTAGCAGAAACAAGTGCAGTTAGAGGTTGCATGGTAATTAAACCTTGGGGATATGCATTATGGGAAAACATTCAAAAATTTTTAGATAGTAAACTGAAAGAAACAGGCCATGTTAACGCTTATTTTCCATTGTTTATTCCAAAAAGTTATTTGGAAAAAGAAGCTGAACATGTTGATGGATTTGCTAAAGAATGTGCGGTTGTAACTCATCACAGACTTGAAGAGGATTCAAAGGGTGGATTAATCCCAGCAGGTGAATTAGAGGAACCACTTGTTGTAAGACCAACATCTGAAACAATAATAGGAGAGACTTATTCAAAATGGGTTCAAAGTTATCGTGATTTACCTATTTTAATAAACCAGTGGGCAAACGTTGTAAGATGGGAAATGAGAACAAGACTATTTTTAAGAACCACTGAATTTTTATGGCAAGAAGGACATACAGCTCATGAAACTCAAGAAGAAGCTTTAGATGAGACGTACAAGATTATTCGCTTATATAAAAATTTTCTTGAAGAATATATGGCTATTCCAATTATTATAGGAGAAAAAACCGAAAATGAAAGATTTCCAGGAGCAATGAAAACATTATGTATTGAGGCAATGATGCAAGACGGAAAAGCTTTACAAGCTGGAACTAGTCATTTTCTAGGACAAAATTTTTCAAAAGCTTCAAATATTAAATTTCAGAATAGAGAAGGTAAGAACGAATTTGCATGGACAACATCATGGGGTGTTTCAACAAGACTAATTGGCGGATTAATAATGACTCATGCAGATGATGATGGAATGATAATGCCTCCTAAATTATCACCAAACCATGTTGTAATTATTCCTCATTTTAGAGATGAATCCTATCGCAACGCAATTAATAGCTATTGTAATGAAATAAAGATGGCATTATCAAAAGAAACTTTTGGAGATAGAAAAATTAGTGTCTTAATTGATTCAAGAGATATAAATATTGGTGAAAAATCATGGAGCTGGATTAAAAAAGGAATTCCTTTACGAATTGAGATTGGACCTAAAGAGATAGAAAATCAAAGTTTGTTTGTTGGTATAAGAGACACCATGCAAAAAAAATCAATTTTAAAGAATGATTTTACAAATAATATTTCAGAAATTCTTGAAGATATTCAAAACAGAATGTTTGAAAAAGCTAATAATTTTCAGAAATTAAATACTAAAGATATAAAAAATATTAATGATTTTAATAATTTTTTTAATGAAAAAAATTCAAATGGTTTTGCATGGTGTCATTTTTGTGGTGATTCTCAACTTGAAAAAAAAATTAGCGATGATATGGGAGTAACAATTCGATTATTACCAATTAATTCTTCAATATCTGATAATGATAAATGTATATTTACTGGTAAAAAAAGTATTGGACGAGTCTTATTTGCTAGAAGTTATTAAATGAAAAATTTCCAAACTATAGTTTTACTTTATATTATATTTTACTCATTTATTTCAAATGCTTTTTTTGAGGATAAAAATATTTTTACTGATGGTGATTCTAAAAATAAAAGTTTTTTTAATTATTTTTCTGATGAAAAAATTCAAGAAGACGTAATTTGGAACGAAGCAACGAAATTATTTGATGAAAAAAAATTTAAGAAAGCTGGTATTAAATTTGAAACTTACTATAAAAATTTTCCAAATAATTTAAATTCATATTTAGCAGTTTTAATGCATGGACACTCGTTAATGGAACAAGAAAAATTTGAGGAAGCATTTTCTGCATATCAGTTGTGCATTGATAACTATTCAAATGATATTAAGGATTTTGATATTATAATGGAGTTACAATATAAAGCTGCAACATCATTTATGAATAAAAAAAGAATGACTCTCATATCAGGTGGATACAAATCACCTGAATTAGCAATTCCTTTATTTGAAAAAATCATAAATAATAATCCCGAATGGTCAAAATCATCAGAATTATTGTTTTTAATTGGTGAAACACATCAGGAGATGGAAAATTATGAAGAAGCAATTTTGGTATATAAAAAAATAATTTATCAGTATTCAAATAGCTTATTTTATGAAAAGGCTTTTTGGAAACATATTGAATGCTTAAATCTTCTTCTTAAAAAATATCCTAATAGTTCAGAAATGCAAGACAGGCTACTTAATGTATCAACGATTTATTTAAATAATATAAAAGTTTCTGACAATAGAGCCAAAATAGTAAAGATTAGAAATAATTTATATGAGGTAAAGGCAAAAAAAATTTTTGATCAAGGTGAATTTTACAAAAATATTATGAATAATGATAAAGCTGCAATATTATCTTTTAAATCAATGATTGATAATTATCCTAAAAGTGAGCTAGTTAGTAATGCATTAATTCAAATTGAATATCTTGAAAAGAAAAAAATAAAAGAATGAAATTATTAATTAATTTATATTTATCTTTAAAAAGTTTTAGATTTTTTTATGTCGTGATTTTTATTTTTTTATCGATATCGAGTTTTACATTTTCAGAATACAGCTTATCAGCAAATTCAATCAAATACTTAGATAATTCATTTATTGCAAAAGGGGATGTAAGTATTTTAGTTGAAAATAACGAAATTACATCTGATGAGCTTGTTGGTCAAATTGATTCAAATATCATACAGCTAAATGGAAATGTTAATTTAATTTCCGATCAATATTCATTATATTCAGATTCTATACAATTCGATCATCTTGCAAATACAGGATGTTTCTACAATGCCAATATTGAATTTGATCGGTTATTAATTAATGCATCTAAAATAAATCAGTCTTCGAATAGTCTTCTAAATTTGGTAGATGCTAAAATTACAACATGCACTAACGCTACTCCCCATTATTTAATTAATGTTAAAAATGCACAAATTATAGATAACAATTCTATAATGTTAAAAAATGCTTTTTTAAATATTCACAATATTCCTATTATTTATCTTCCATACATTAAATATAATTTAAATGATCCTAATAATTTAGAGTTTAAAACAAAATATAGTAATAATTTAGGCTATTCATTATTACTCAATCCAAAATATATTTTTGATGATAATTTAATTGGAAATACAGGGTTTAATTATTTTTCAGAAAGAGGATTGGGGATTTCGCAAAATCTTGAATTTAGTAATAAAAATGCTAAGAGCGATCTGTCTCTTTTTTATATTCGTGATGATAGACCATATAATAGATATAACTCAGTTAATGAGAAAAAATTAATATCAAGTGACAGATTTTATTTAGATTTCACTTCTGATTATTTTTGGACTAATGAGAAATATTTTAAAACAAAAGTTTCTTATTTAAGTGATAAATATTTAAAAGAGGAGTTTTTTCGAGATGATTATCTTCGGGAGATACAACCAGAAAATTATTTATCAGGAGTATTTGCAAATGAAATTATCGGTGGTGAAATTTATGTTAATAATAGATTAAATGATTTTTACTCAAATTTAAATAAAGCCGAAATATCAGCAAATATCTATAGATGTCAGATTGCAGATAGTCCAATTTATTATAATTCAAAGAACGCAATCTCATATTTAGATTTGTTGGATTATAATAATTTAGTATTAAATGAAACTCTTCGACTTTATTCTCGTAATGAATTGCATCTGCCTTTAAAAATAGGATATTTAAATTTTATTCCCAAAATTTATTCTGGATATTCTTTTTATTCTAAAACATTGACGAATTCAAATTTTGATAATTTTTTTATTGGTAGTGGATTCGAAACTTCTATGTCATTACATAAGATTTTACATACTAAAGACAAATGGTACGGAAAGGGATTAAAACACTCACTAAAACCATTCATAAATTATAGTTACAATAAAAATTCCTCTTTTACTAATGATATTTTTAGATATGAAAATTTTGATACTTATTTAAATGATCATGTTATTAAGCTTGGTTTAAATAACTTATTTTTAACAAAAAGAGATAATAAAATAAGTAGATTGTGCGAAATTGATATTTATACTGTTGGCAACAAAGAAGATAATTTAAACCTTGATTATGAAAATTTATTTGTAGATGGAAGAATATCTTTAAAAAATAATTTAAATTTTGATTACTTGGCGAACTTCAATATATCAAATGGAGATGTTCCAATAATGATATCTCGTCTTAATTATATAAAATCGGATTTTAATTTATCTTTTTCTCAATATGAATTAAATACCTCATCTTTAATATCAACAAGAATAGAAATTTTTCCAAAATCGTCTTTATCGTTTGATAGCTATATTAGATATGAATATGAAGAAAGCAAATTTGAAAACGCTGGATTTACTGCCTATTTTAATGATTGCTGTACAAGATATGGTGTTGGGTACAGGTTGGGTAGAGGAGGAAACAGTCATCAAGTTTTATTTTCAATAAATCTTCTTGAATTAGATTATTAACTTTTCCTTTTTTTTCTTATTTTCGAAAAAAATTTTTGCATCATTTTTTTTGATTCTTCTTCTAGCAGACCGCTTTCTACTAAAACTTTATGATTCAAATTATCATTTGATAAAATATTAAATTTAGTCATTCCTCCAGATTTCTTATCAGTCATAGCCCAAACAACTTTCTTAATTCTCGCAGAAACAATGGCTCCGGAACACATTACACATGGTTCTTTTGTAACATACATTATACAATCATTTAATCTCCAATTTTTAATGGTATTTGCCGCTTGCGTTATTGCTAAAATCTCAGCATGCGCAGTTGGATCATTGAGAAGCTCTATTTGGTTGTGAGCTTTAGCGATAATTTGGTCATCCAGTACGATAATTGCACCACACGGTATATCTCCATTTTTTTCAGCAAGACAAGCTTCTCCTAAAGCAATTTGCATGTAAAAATTATCTAATTCTCTTAATTTCATAATATTATTTATGTTGGTAAATTAATATGTTCTGATATTTATTATTTAATATTATGAAAAATAATAAAAACAATAAACTTTTAGTTAAAGATTTTACTGAGGATGAAATTATTGGAGTTTTGTCATCTTATCAAACTGTTAGAAAAGCATTAATAAAAGGTATTGGTGATGACTGTGCAGTTTGCCAAACTGAAAATAGTAGTTTCCATAATGTCTATACTTCAGATGCTACTATTGAAGATATACATTTTAATTCAGGCGAAAGACCTGAAAGAATTGGAAATAAAGCAATCGGAAGAGTTCTGAGTGATTTTGCGGCTATGGGCGCTGAACCCAATTGGTTTTTAATAAATCTTTCACTTCCACAAAATTACAAAATAAGTGATCTTAAATGTATTTATTCAAGAATTAAAATCATATTAGACAAATATAATAGTTCAATTATTGGAGGAGATTTAACAAAATCTG
>MDTE01150744.1_pt1 | contig 21226 bp, 20 predicted proteins | sample 811231 | NCBI WGS metagenome assembly MDTE01 (sample SAMN05326651, study PRJNA326480) | marine metagenome | isolation source: seawater | place: Indian Ocean: Red Sea | collected 2010
CTCGAAAGTTAAGGGCTCCAGCGCCGATGGTACTTTGTCTTAAGGCATGGGAGAGTAGGACATTGCCAGGTCTACTAAACGTGATAGAATTTTAAAAAATGTCGCTCACAAAAATTAAATAATTTAGCTTTATGACTATTAGAATTATTGCAGAGGCTGCTCAAGGCTATGAAGGAAACTTCAATTTAACTGAAATGTTGGTGAAAGCCGCCGCTTCATCAAAAGCAGATGCAATCAAATATCAATTAGTGTACGCAGATGAATTGTGTACTCCAAATTATGAGTATTATCCTCTATTCAAATCTCTTGAACTAAAAGAAAGTGAATGGATAAAAATAAAAAAATTATCAGATGAATTAAAAATTGATCTTCAATTTGATATTTTTGGCTCTAAGAGTTTAAGATTATGTGAAAAACTTAACATTAAAACCATAAAGCTTCATCCTACAGATATGACAAATCAAGAATTACTCGGGAAAGTAGCAAAAAGTAAAATATTAAATGTTTACTTGGGTATAGGAGGTTCTGAACTAGACGAAATAAACAGTGCTATCAATCAATTAAAAAACAAAAACATAATTCTTATGACAGGCTTTCAGAATTATCCGACACCAATAAAATCTAACCAAATAAGTCGTATATCCTACCTCAAAAATAAACTAACAGCAAAAAATATTGAGTTTGGCTTTGCAGATCATGAAGTATCTCAATCAATTGAAAAATTTTTGATACCAGCAATTGCAGTCGGTTCTGGCGTGAAATATATTGAGAAACACTTTACGATAAGTAAATCATTAAACTTAGAAGACTCAGAAACTGCTCTTAGTCCTGAAGAATTTAGAATTTTTACCTCTGCATTAAAGTTAAGCTCTTTAAGTATTGGGAGAACAAGGAATACAAACAATTTTGGGATGAGCAAGGAAGAAAAAAATTATAGAAATACAATCCGACGTCATGTTGTTTCCAAGTCTAAAATCAAGAAAGGTAAAATAATACACAGTAAAGACCTTAGTTTAAAAAGATCAGCTGAAAAAAAGCCGATTAAGGACTTAAATATGGTTATTGGCAAAAAAGCTAAGAGAGAAATCCAGGCTAACCAACCTATAACTCTGGGAGATTTAGTTTTCAATGACTAAGTTGGTTGCTGCTATTGCGGTGAGAAATACTGGCAGTCGGCTCTATGGAAAACCAATACAAAATTTAGACATAATGGATGGTATTACTATACTTGATAACCTTGTGGATTGTATAAAGACAATTAGTTGCATAGATGAAATATGCTTGGGAATTTCAGAGGGAATTGAAAATGAGATTTATATTGATATTGCTAAAAAAAAAGGACTTCAATATATCATTGGCGATGAGCATGATGTTTTGCAAAGGCTTATTGATTGTGGGAGACATACTTCTGCTACCGATGTATTTAGAGTAACGAGTGAGGATCCATTTCTTTACTTTGAAGAAATTGAGAGTGCATGGAGAGAGCACGTATCTAATGACGCTGATTACACCACACATGATAATATTATTGATGGTGTTGGATTCTCAATTACAAAATTAAGCGCCTTTGAGTTATCTCATTTAAAAGGAGATGCCAAACATCGATCTGAATTATGCAATTTGTATATAAGAGAAAATATGAATGATTTTAAAACCATAATACTTCCCACACCTAAAGAGCTTATTAGAAAGGACTTACGCTTAACAGTTGATTATCCTGAGGATCTAATAGTTTGTCGAAAGATCTTTTCTCATTTTAGAGATAAAGCTCCCAAAATACCGATAAAAGAAATTGTTAAATTTCTTGATATGAATCCTGAATTAAAAAAATTAATTGAACCATTTACTGAAATTGGTTATTCAACCATGTATTAAAAGATGAGTAAAAAAGGACAAAAGTTATGGAACAAGGCTAAAACAATTATTCCAGGTGGGAATATGCTTCTATCTAAAAGATCAGAGATGTTTTTGCCTAACTTGTGGCCATCATATTTTTCAAAGTCTAAAGGCTGCCATGTTTGGGATCTTGATGGCAATCGTTACACGGATATGTCAATTATGGGAATTGGAACAAATATTCTTGGTTATGGCAATGATGAAGTCGACGATGCAGTTAGAGAAGTCATTAATAATGGAAATATGTCTACCCTTAATTGTCCGGAGGAAGTTTATTTGTCTGAAAAATTAATCTCATTACATCCTTGGTCAGGAATGGTCAAATATGCAAGAAGTGGAGGTGAAGCAAACGCTATTGCAATCCGAATTGCTAGAGCTGCTACTAAGAGATCCACAAAAGTAGCAGTTTGCGGATATCATGGTTGGCATGATTGGTATCTTGCTGCAAACTTAAATGATAAAAATAATCTTGAAGAGCACCTATTACCTGGCTTAAATGCCAAAGGAGTTCCTGGTGACCTAAGTGGAACAGTTTATCCATTTAAATATAATGATTTAGAATATTTGAAATTTTTAGTAGATGAGAAAAATATTGGTGTAATTAAAATGGAAGTTACTCGTAATCTAGAGCCAAATGATAACTTTCTACATAAAGTGAGAAAACTCGCGAACGACAATGATATTATATTAATTTTTGATGAATGCACTTCAGGATTTAGAAAAACAAATGGAGGATTACATAAATTTTATGGAGTAGAGCCTGATATTGCAATATTTGGAAAGGCACTGGGCAATGGCTATGCAATTACTGCAGTTATCGGAAAAGAGAGCGTTATGCAGCATGCTCAGGATAGTTTTATTAGTAGTACTTTTTGGACAGAGAGGATCGGACCATCGGCAGCCCTTAAAACCCTTGAGATAATGGAAAGAGAAAAAACCTGGGATGTGATTTGTAAACAAGGTGAGTTTCTAAGAAAGAGCCTCAAAGAAGCAGCTAAAGCATGTTCCATAGAAATACAATTTAATGGTATCTCATCAATTTTAGGTTATTCTATAAACAGCAAAGATTTTCTTGCCTATAAGACACTTATCACTCAAGAAATGCTAAAAAAAGGTTATTTAGCGTCAAATCTAACTTATTTGTCGGTGACACATACTAACGAAGTAATAGAAGAATACGTTTATAACTTAACACCTATATTTAAATTAATTAAAGAATGTGAAGATGGAAGAAAAATCGAAACTTTATTAGAAACCTCAATCTGTCATTCTGGATTCAATCGATTAAACTAAAACAATGAGTAAATATTTGTTCGTTGTGTTAGCAGGTCATAAATATGGCTTTGGACATCTTAAACGATGTATCTTGATTGCTAAGAAACTTAGGACGAAAAGTATAGATTTTCTTATTATCGGTAAAAATAAAGAAACCAAAGCTGTATTGAATAATAACGGATTTTATAGCATTTTTGGATTAAGAACAAATGAACGTATTGATAGTGAAAGGAATAAAAATTTTATATTTAAATATAATAAAATTATCTTTGATATATCCAATAAGAGTAATATAAATTTTAACGTATTAGCTAATTTCAAATTCTATTTAAACAAAAAAAAATCAAATAAAATTATTTTAATTGACTCAAAGTATTCCGAGTCAATCATTTGTAAAAATGATAAATTGCCTATAGATCTCATTTTTATTCCTTATTTTACTGAAAATAAATTTAATAATATAAAAAAAATAAAATCTTATATTGGGGAAAAATATTCCGTAATAAATGAAATATATGCCAAAAAGAAAAAAAGAAAATTAAATCGAAATGTAAAAAAAATATTTATCACTTTTGGTGGCTCTGATCCAAAAAATATTTCAATGAAGGTTCTAAAATCTCTAAAAAAAATAAGCAGAGAATTTCAAATAAAATTATCTATAGGTCCTTATTTTAAACATAAACAAACTTTGAGTTTGAAACGATATGCTAAGTTAAATAATATGAATCTTAAGTTTTTGATAAACACAGACTTATTACACGATTATTTTATTTGGAGTGATATGTCTATTATTGGATCTGGGTTAACTAAATATGAAATGTTAGCAACAGGAACTCCTGGTATATCAATTTCATTAAATAAATCAGATCATAAATCTAATAAATTAGTTTCAAAGAAAAATGCTATTATAAGTTTACCGAATAATATAAGTATAAAGGAACTTTCAAGAAAAATATCAAAAACAGCAAATAACTTCAGCCTTAGAACTAAGTTATCATCAAAATCTAAGGGCTTAGTTGATGGCAGGGGTTTACATAGAGTGTTAAATGCCATAGAAAAATTAGGATAAATATGACTAATTTAAAAAAATTTCTTTATAAAAAAAAAATAAATAGACCCTACATAATTGCAGAAATAGGATCGAATTTTAATCAGAGCTTAATGAAGGCAAAAGAATTAATTAAAGTTGCCTCAGATTGCAATGCGAATGCAGTAAAATTTCAATTATTTAAATCAGAGGAACTATATCCTGACAAAAAGGGATTATATAAAATTTTTAAAGAAATTGAATTAAACCCCGAATGGATATCTAAGTTAAAATCTTATTCAAAGAGACTTGGATTAGATTTTATTGTTTCACCATTTGATATGAAATCTGTCGACATTTTAGAAAAAGCAAATTTAGATATTTATAAAATTGCCTCTTCAGAAACTACAAATCTAAGCTTGTTAAGATATATTGCAAAAAAAAATAAACCAATAATCATATCCACAGGAATGTGTGATATGATTGATATTGAAGAGGCAATTGAAGTAGTTAAGAATCAAGGAAATCTACAATTATCTTTATTACAATGTGGATCTGTATATCCCTTACCAATTAAATATACAAATCTAAAAGTAATATCATCACTAAGTAAGAGATTTAATGTACCAATTGGTCTATCCGATCATACATTAAATAATATCGCTGGTATTACAGCTGTTGGTTTAGGTGCATGTATATTTGAGAAGCACATCACTTTAAATAAATCCGATCTGGGTCCAGATCATTTTTATGCACAAGAGCCCCATGAATTTAAAAATTACGTAAGAGATATTAATGATGCATATAAATGCTTAGGTTCAAGTAAAAAAGTTATGCTAGAAGAAGAAAAAAGAATCGGCAGAAGAGAGGGATTATATGCAGCAAAAAATTTAACAAAAGGATCACTTTTGAAAGAAAAAGACCTTATAATCAAAAGACCTGCATTAGGAATACGCTCAAGATTTTATAATTCAGTGCTTGGATCTAAAGTAAGAAAGAATATTAAAAAAAATGAACCTATAAACTGGAATAATTTATATGAGTAAAGTGGTAATTTTTGGTAATGCAGAAATAGCATCTTTAGCACACTTTTATTTTAAGAATGACTCCGATTATCAAATTGTTGCATTCACAGTTGATGACGAATTTGTTAGAGAAGATACACTAGAGGGTTTGCCAGTTATCCCTTTTTCCGAAATTAACAATAAATTTTCTGTAGAGGAATATTCAATGCATGTGGCACTTTCATACCAAAAATTGAATAAATTAAGAGAAGAAAAGTATGAGACAGTTAAGCAAAAAGGCTACAATTTAGTTTCGTATGTCAGCTCAAAGTCTGCTTATTGGAATGATATTCAAGTAGGTGATAATTGTTTTATTTTAGAAAATCAGACGATTCAGCCATCGGTAATAATAAAGAACAATGTAATGCTATGGTCAGGTAATCATATTGGTCATGGCACCGTAATAGGAAGTCACACTTATCTTGCTTCACATGTTGTAATTTCAGGTCACTGCAAAATTGGGGAAAGGTGCTTTTTTGGTGTTAATGCAACATTAAAAGATTTTTTAGAAATTGGAGATGATTGTTTTATAACTATGGATGCATCTGTAAGTCAAAATTTAAAAAATGGCTCAGTTGTATTTGGTGCAAAATCAGAAATATTTGAAGAAGACCATAAAGTATCAAAAATAGTTAAGAAAAAATATTTTGGATTATAAAATTTTTTATTTATGTTATTTCAAAATAATATCATTTGGGAAAAAAAGGGTTTAATAATCAAGAACAACCCTAAGCTTGATTGGTCATTAACTCATGCAATGATCCCCACTCCTGAGGATCTTGGAAATGGTATATATAAAATTTATTATTCAGGTAGAAATAAAGAAAATCAGTCACATATTGGGTGGGCAATAGTTGATTTGAATAATTCTATAAAAGTTATTGAATACTCTGAGAAGCCAATACTTTTACCTGGTCGTTTAGGATGTTTTGATGATAATGGAGTTACCCCTTCTTGTGTTTTAAATCTAAATGATAGTGAAAAAGCACTCTATTATATTGGTTGGAACCCAGGCTCTACAGTAAGGATGCATTTATTTGGAGGATTAGCTCTGAGCATAGATGGTGGCAAATCATTTAAAAGATATTCTGAGGCTCCCATAATTGAAAGATCAAAAACTGACCCGTTTTTAAATACAGCTCCTTTTGTAGTAAAAATCAATAGCAATGAATTTAGAATGTACTACGTGTCAGGACAAGAATGGAAGCACAAGGACTTACCGCGCTATAATATAAAGATTGCTTTTTCCAATGATGGCAAAAACTGGATAAGAGATGGAAAAGTTTGCATTGATTTTAAGGACGATAACGAAAATGCATTAGCAAGACCTTATGTAATTTTTGAAAATGGAGTTTGGAAAATGTGGTTCGCTTATAAAGGCAAAAACTATAAAATTGGTTATGCAGAGTCAGATGATGGAATTAATTGGACAAGAAATGATCATTTCTCATCAATATTGCCCTCTGATAATTCAGAATTTGATTCTGAAATGACAGAATATGCAGCAGTCATTAAATATAAAGAAATGTATTATATGTTTTATAATGGAAATAATTACGGAATTGATGGAATAGGTTTAGCAATAGGAAAATGAAAATTGCAATAATGCAACCAACTTTCTTGCCTTGGATTGGGTATTTCTCGATGATGAGTGAGGTAGATAAATTTGTATTATTAGATGATGTTCAATTTGAAAGAAGATCATGGCAGCAACGAAATAAAATACTAACTAGTAATGGTCCAATATGGCTTACGGTGCCTGTGGCAAATAAAAGTTTAAGATTACAACAAATTAATAATGTTCAAATTTTATATGAAAAAGATTTTATAAAGAAAATAATTAGATCTATAGAATTAAATTATTCAAAGGCACCACATTACAAATTATATTCAAAAAAAATTTATAGTATTCTTGAAGAGAGGCCAAAAAAATTATCAATACTTACTATTAGGTTAATAAAAGAAATAAAAAAAATTTTAGAAATTAAAACTAAGCTAATTTTGTCCAGCGAGATGAACATAAATGGCAAAAGAGAGGAACGATTACTAAATATATGTTTATCCTTAAAAGCAAAAACATATCTATCCCCACCTAATTCAAAAAGTTATCTAGATCAATCGGATATTTTTAATAAAAACAACATAGTACTTGAATATTTTAATTACTCACATCCTACTTATCCCCAATTGATAAAAGAATTCCAACCATACATTTCAGTGATTGATTTAATTTTTAATTGTGGAAGAAGCAGTAAAGATTATCTTTAGTCAGAAAAGTTTAACTAATATTTTATGTTAAATAAAATTAAAACAGAGTAAAATAACTGAGAATGAAAATTTCTATAGTAGGATTAGGATATGTTGGATTAAGTCTGGCAATACTTATTTCTCAAAAATTTAGGGTGTTTGCTTACGATATTGATAGCGATAGAGTTAAATCAATTAATGAAAAAATTTCACCTATTAAAGATACTTATTTAAAAGATTATTTAAATACTAAGGAACTTAACTTAGTTGCCTCATCAAATAAAAAAGAGGTATATTTGGACGCTGATTATCTGATTGTAGCAACTCCCACAAATTACGACGAAGAGACAGGTTCATTTGATACGTCTTCAGTAGAAGAAGTAGTTAGTGATTTTACAGAACTTAATAATAAAGGCACCATCGTTATAAAATCCACGATTCCTTTTGGTTATACTGATACTCTTAGACATTTGTATCCTAATAATCTGATTTTTTTTAGTCCAGAATTTCTCAGAGAAAGCAATGCTCTTTATGATAATTTATATCCTTCAAGAATAATAGTCGGTGATTTATCAAAAAAAGCGCGTGATTTTGCAGAAATACTATCCAAATGTTCATTAACAGAAAAAGAAAATACAATTTTACAAATGACTTCAAAAGAAGCCGAATCTGTCAAATTATTTGCAAACACTTATTTAGCTATGAGAATAGCTTTTTTTAATGAACTAGATAGTTTTAGTGAATTTAATAATTTATCAACAGAAAATGTTGTTAAAGGTGTTTCTCTTGATGATAGAATTGGAAATTATTACAATAATCCCTCATTCGGCTATGGAGGGTATTGTTTACCAAAAGATACTAAACAACTTCTAAAAAATTTTAAAGATTTACCTAATAATATTATTCAAGCAGTAGTTGAAGCTAATCAGACAAGAAAAAACTTTATAGTAAATTCTATTTTGCAAAAAAAGCCAAAGACAGTTGGCATTTACAGATTGATAATGAAATCTGACTCTGATAATTTTAGAGAAAGTGCAGTTTTAGAAATTGTACAAGCATTATCCAGCAATAATATAAGAACAATTATATTTGAACCTTTGCTTACAAAGGTTTTTAATAATATTGAAATTGTAAATGATTTTGAAAAATTTACTAAAGAAGCTGATTTAATTATTGCTAATAGGACCTCTAAAGAACTAAAAAATGTAAAAAAAAAGGTCTACACAAGAGATTTATTTAGTGAAAACTAGACTTTTTGATAATTGACATTGTTGAATATTAGGAATAAAAAATCTATCAGACCGCGGGATGGAGCAGTCTGGTAGCTCGTCAGGCTCATAACCTGAAGGTCGTAGGTTCAAATCCTACTCCCGCAACCAAATTTATAAAAATTTAAACAAGAAATTTTTGGTTAGAATTATTAAGTGAAGCAAATTATATAGCGAAGTATTTTAAATCCTCCTTCCAAGTATTAAATGATTAAAGAAAATAAACCAATTAATACACTCGATTGCACATTAAGAGACGGAGGCTATTACAATAATTGGGACTTCGACAGGAAATTGGTAGACAATTATCTACATGCTTTAACAAAATCAAAAGTTGATTATGTAGAAATTGGTTTTAGAAACTTATCATCATCAATATTCATGGGTCCTTACGCCTATTCGAGAGACAGGTTCTTAGAAAAACTCAATATCAGTAAAAATTTAAAATTAGGTGTAATGATTGATACTAAAGAAGTTTTAAGTTCTGAGAATGGAATAAAAAAAACAATAGATACTTTGTTAAGTGAAAAATCTCAATCAAATATAAATCTAATAAGATTTGCTACTCACTTTTCTGACGTTAATTCTTTAGGAAAAATTGTAAAATTAACAAAAGATAAAGGATATAAGATCGCAATTAATTTGATGCAAACTGGAGGTAAGTCAGAAGAGCAAATTAATAGAGCAACAAAGTATCTTGCACAATTAAAAGAAATAGATGTTCTTTATTTTGCCGATTCATTAGGAAATATGAGAGAGGAAGATATTATCAAAACTATTTCATTATTGAGAAATAATTGGCATAAAGACCTCGGAATACACGCTCATAATAATAAGGGTTTAGCTTTAAGCAATACATTAGTCGCTTTAAACAATGGTGTTAATTGGGTTGACTCCACTGTGAGAGGAATGGGACGAGGCGCAGGTAATGCTGAAACCGAAATATTACTTTCAGAATTAAATAGAATTTATAAAGAAAATTACAGGTTAGATGAAATTTATAAGCTTGCTGTTGACGATTTCAAAATACTAAACAGTGAGTTTAATTGGGGGCAAAGCCTACTTTATTCATTAGCAGCTGATAACAATATTCATCCAACTTATATTCAAGAAATGATTTCAGACTCAAGGTACAATGATCAAAGAATACTTGAGGCAATAAATTTTATGAAAAATATTCCCTCAGCGTCATTTAATAAAGAGTTTCTTGATAACTTTGTGAAAAATCAAAGCAAAAATAATTATATTGGAAATTGGAATGCTTCGAATTGGTGCAAGAATAAAGAAGTCTTAATAGTAGGTAGTGGACCTAGTATAAAAAGACATCATGAAGGAATAATTGAATATATAAAAGAATATAAGCCAACAGTTTTATCTCTTAACATAAACAATAATATAGAACAGAAATTTATAGATGGTTATGTAATTGCAAAAAAGTCAAGAACAGTAATGGACTCAGTTTTTTATAAAAATTTAAAAAAACCATTATTTGCCTCTAAAAATATTGTAAGTGATAATCCTGATTTTTCTAAAATAAAAAAAAGACTGAAAGATTATGGAATGAATTTTGGATTTAAAAAATTCAGAATTGAAAAAAATAGTTGCTACCTGCCAAATGATTTAGCCATATCCTATGCCTTGGCTCTTGCAACGATTGGTAACGCAAAGAAAATTTCTCTCGTAGGATTTGACGGGTATAAGCAAAATAATTCTCTTCAAGAGGAGATGATAGAGACTATAAAAGTATATAAAAATAATAAAAAAAATATAAACATATATTCTTTAACGCCTACTTCATATCCGGTAGATTCTGATTCTCTATATGCCCCAAGAAAAAATTAAAGACTTAGTTATAATAATACCCGCGAGGTATAAGTCTACACGCTTCCCTGGAAAACCGTTAGTAGATATTCTTGGCAAATCAATGATAAGAAGAGTATGGGAAGTTTGTGTTCAAGTTTTGCCATCTGATTGTATATATGTTGCCACAGATGATAAGCGAATCTATGAACATTGCAAAACTCATAATATCAATTCGGTAATGACTTCTCGAAAGTGTCTTACTGGAACCGATAGAGTAATAGAGGTCAGTAAAAAAATAAGCGCAAAAAATTATATAAATGTACAGGGAGATGAGCCAGTAATAAGTCACAACGACATAAAAAAATTTATTATTAATATAAAAAAATACCCAAATAAAATTCTTAATGGAGTAACAAGAATTACAAATAAAAAGGATTATGAGAAAAATAGTATACCAAAAGTAGTATTTAATAAACAAAATGAATTAATTTATATGAGTAGATCCGTTATACCTGGATCAAAAAGAAAAGAATTCAAAAATGGATATAGGCAAGTTTGTATATATTCTTTCCCAAAAAAAGTATTAAATAATAAGAAATTCTATAACAAAAAAACTCCGCTCGAGTATATAGAAGATATTGAAATACTTAGATTTATAGAACATGGCGAAAAAGTTCAGATGATTGAGGTATCTAACTCCTCAATTGCAGTTGACTACCCCTCTGATTTACTCCGTGTGAAAAGATTTATTAATGCAAAATAAAGATTACCATTCTTACATATTTGACTGCGACGGAGTCATACTAGACTCTAACAAGATTAAAACAGAAGCTTTTAGAGAAGTATTGAAGGATGAAAGTTATGAGGATATTGAATCGTTTATTAAGTATCATAAGTCAAATCAAGGCATAAATAGATATGAGAAATTTAAATATTTTTTTGAACAAATAAAGAATATTAATAATTACGATAAGAAATATAATGATCTACTAAATCAATTTTCCTCAATATGCTTTAAAAAAGTGTGCGATAGTGCATATACCAAAGGTATAATAAATTATTTAGAACAATTAAAGTCAAACAAATTAAATACATTCGTCATTTCCGGCTCAGATGAAAAAGAATTAATTGAGGTTTTTAGAAAAAAAAAAATATTAGGTTTCTTTAATAGCGTTTATGGAAGTCCAAGAAATAAAAATGAGATTACTGAAATGCTTTTTGAGAAGAGAGCAATAAATTCAAATTCAATATATTTTGGAGATTCCAAATATGATTATGAGGTAGCTTATAAAATTGGATGCAAATTTGTCTTCATATCAGGTTACTCTGACTGGCAAGAGGGCAAAGACTTTTGTAAAAAAAATAATATTGTAAGGGTAGAAAACTTTTTAAATATTAATGAGAAGATCTAAGAAAAATGAATAAAGATAAAAAAATATTTATTGCCGGTTCGAGCGGAATGGTTGGAAGTTCTATAGTACGTAACCTACAGAGGTCAGGTTTTGAAAATCTCTTAACACCTTCGCGTAAAGAATTAAATTTACTTGACTATAATTTAGTAAATGATTTTTTAAAAATAAATAAACCTGATTATATTATCATGGCGGCGGCAAAGGTCGGAGGTATTTATGCAAACAATAACTTTGGTGCAGATTTTATTTTTGATAATACTCAAATTCAAAATAATGTAATACATGCTGCTCATACTGCAGACATAAATAATTTATTATTTTTAGGATCAAGTTGTGTTTATCCAAAACACGCAAAACAGCCAATCAAGGAAGAGTATTTACTAACGGGTCCTTTAGAGCCTACGAATGAAGCATATGCAATAGCAAAAATATCAGGAATAAAATTATGCGAAAATTATAAAAAGCAATACAAAAGAAACTATTTTAGTGTAATGCCCACAAATCTGTATGGACCTAATGATAATTATGATTTAGCAAATAGTCATGTATTACCGGCATTGCTCTATAAAGCGCATCAAGCAAAGTTGAATAATGCTAGTGAAATGACTGTATGGGGATCAGGAAAAGTAAAAAGAGAATTTCTTTATGTAGATGATTTAGCTGAAGCATGTATTCATCTTATTAATATAGATTATTGTGGAAGCATGCTAAACATTGGCACAGGCATTGATATTACTATTGATGAGCTGGCAAAAAAAATAATGTCTACAGTAGGTATTGATGTTAGATTGGTTTATGATAAAAACTTTCCTGATGGCACACCTAGAAAAGTATTGGATGTAAGTAAAATTAATAAATTAGGATGGAGTTCAAGTACCTCATTACAAGAGGGACTAAGTAAAGTATATAACAATAAGTTTTTAGATAAATGAAAAAGAAAGTAGCTTTAATAACTGGTGTTACAGGTCAAGATGGATCTTATTTAGCCGAGTTTCTTCTTGAAAAAAATTACACTGTTCATGGCTTAAAAAGAAGATCATCTGTTTTTAATACTGAAAGAATAGATCACATTTATCAAGATCCAAATATAAAGCACAGAAATTTTCATTTACATTTTGGCGATCTTACAGATACCAATAGTCTGCTAAAAATTATTATTAAATTTAAGCCAGATGAAATATATAATTTAGCTGCTCAAAGTCATGTAGCTGTAAGTTTTGATCAACCTGTTTATACTACAGAGGTAAACGCACTTGGTACATTAAAATTTCTTGAGGGTATAAGAAACCTTAATTTAGATAAGAAAATTAAGTTCTATCAAGCTTCAACATCTGAATTGTATGGAGATGTAATTCATTCTCCTCAAAATGAATTGACTCCATTCAACCCTCAAAGCCCGTACGCTATTTCAAAATTATTTTCTTACTGGATATGTAAAAACTATAGAGAGTCATATGGAATGTTTATTTGTAATGGAATTCTCTTTAATCATGAGTCTAAAAGAAGAGGTGAGACTTTTGTTACCAGAAAAATCACAAGAGCAATTAGTGGTATAGCTTATGGGCTAGAAAATTGCTTATACCTGGGCAATCTTGATGCAAAAAGAGACTGGGGTCATGCAAGGGATTATGTCGAAATGCAATGGTTAATGTTACAAGCAAATAAACCCGATGATTATGTAATTTCTACTGGAGTTCACACGAGCGTGAGAAAATTTGTAGAAAAAAGCTGCAAGTACATTGGGGTAGAGTTAAAATGGATTGGCAAGGGTAAAAGTGAAAAAGGAGTTGTGACTAAAGTTGATAAAAATAAAGCTCCAAATATAAAAAATAATCAGATTATAATTCGTGTTGACAAAAGATATTATAGGCCATCCGAAGTAAATGATTTGTTAGGCGACTCAAGTAAAGCAAGACGAAAACTTAAATGGAAACCAAGAATTAATTTGAACAAGCTGATCGCTGAAATGATGCAAAGTGATCTAGAAAAGGCAAAAAAACTTTAATTTTTTTTAACTAAATGTCATTTCTCAACAGTTTTATAATTTTAGAAAAATACCTATCAAAATCTGCAATTATTCTATTCTTCATGATGCTTATTAGCATGATAATTGAGACTTTAAGTATAGGCATGGTTATTCCTGCAATTTCTATTTTACTTGATGATCAATCTTTTTTTAAGAATAATTTAGCAATGAGTTTTCTTAGTTTCTTAGGTAATCCTTCAAGAGATATGTTAATAATTATAACCATGATTGTCATTGTCATAATTTTTACAATTAAATCTTTATATTTAATAATGTTTAATTGGTTTCAGGCAAAATTTATCTTTAATGTTCAAATCTCTTTATCCAATAAATTATTTGCTGGATACATATGGCAACCTTATTTATTTCATCTAAATAGAAACTCTTCATCTTTAATTCGAAATATAATCACTGAGATTAATACTTTTGCGTCATGCACAACTTCAATAATAATTTTATTCACTGAAATTTTAGTTTTTATTGGAATTAGTACACTTCTAATAATCTACGAACCATTAGGCTCAATAATGAGTTTATTCATATTTTGCTTAGCAGGATTGATTTTTTATTCTCTATTTAAAAATCGTATGTCATTTTGGGGAACTGAAAGACAGAAATTTGATGAAAAAAAAATTCAATACATTCAGGAGGGTCTTGGTGGGATAAAGGAATCTAAAATTTATAATAAAGAAAATATTTTTATAAAACAATTTAATAAGCAAGCCATTGGATCATCAGAGATGGGCAAAAGAATTAACTTTCTCTCTACATTTCCAAGGTTATTTTTAGAACTACTTATTATAATTGTAATGTCTGTTTTTGTTATCTATCTAATTTCAAATAATAATTCTTATCAAAGCATAATAGCTACTCTGGGTTTGTTTGCTGTTGCAGCATTTAGGCTGTTACCTTCTATAAATAAAATTATAAGTAGCATTCAGTTTTTACGTTATAATTTGCCAGTATTAAACCTAATTAATGATGAAATAAGTCTAGTAAAGAAAGTTTCTCAAGTACATGAATTAATTGACCCAATCAAATTTGAAGAGTCTATCCAAATAAAAGATTTAACATTTTCGTACGATCAAAAGACTAACATTTTAGAATCATTAAATCTAAAAATAAACAAAGGTGAAAAAATAGGGTTTATTGGTGAAACTGGGTCAGGAAAAAGTACTCTCGTTGATATAATACTTGGTTTATTAAGCCCGACAGATGGTGAGATTTTAGTCGATGGCAAAAATATTAATGAGAGTATAAAAGGTTGGCAGACAAATTTAGGGTATGTTCCTCAAACGATTTTTTTGAGTGATGACACACTAAAAAGAAATATAGCCTATGGTTTTTCAGACGATCAAATTAATGATAATACAATAATGGACTCCATTTCGTCAGCGCAGCTTAATAAATTTGTAAATCAACTTGAAAAAAAATATGATACAAAAGTTGGTGAAAGAGGAGTAAGACTTTCTGGCGGACAAAGACAAAGAATCGGAATTGCTAGAGCTTTATATAATAATCCAAATGTTATTATTTTTGATGAAGCAACTAGTGCCTTGGACTATGAAACAGAAAATGAGATTATGAAAATTATTAATTCATTGAAAGAAAAAACAATTTTGATTATTGCTCATCGAGTAAATACATTAAAAGATTGTGATAAAGTATATGAATTAAATAATGGGAGATTGAGCGAGAAAAGCTATGAGGAAATTAAACAAGATAATAAAAATAATTAAAAAAGATGAAATTTACTAAATTAGAAATACCAGATGTAATTCTTATTGAGCCAAAAATTTTTAATGACGAAAGAGGATTTTTTTTTGAAAGTTTTAGATTAGATAAACTAGAGGGTGAAATTGGAAAAAAAGTTTCTTTTTCACAAGACAATCATAGTGGCTCTTCTTTTGGTGTATTAAGAGGTCTACATTATCAACTTAATATCCCTCAAGGAAAAATAATCAGAGTTATTAAAGGAAGCATTTTTGATGTTGCAGTAGATTTAAGACAAAGTTCACCGTACTTTGGAAAATGGGTGGGTACAGAACTGAGTTCATTAAATAATCGACAAATCTGGATTCCAGAGGGCTTCGCTCATGGTTTCTTAACTCTAACAGAAGAAACTGAAATATTGTATAAATCAACAAACGTATATTCTCCAGAAGATGAAAGATGTATTCTTTGGAATGACAGTGATTTAGCCATAAAATGGCCACTTACAAATGACCCAATTATGTCCGAGAAAGATAAAAAAGGATCACTATTTAAAGATGCAGACTATTTTAATTAATTATTGTAGATTATGTGCTTTCCTGTTTACTGCTCAATATCAATTGAATTAAAAAAATGTTTAATAAAAAAAATATATTAATCACCGGTGGCACCGGTTCATTTGGGAAACTTTTTACCAAGACAATACTTGAGAGGTATAATCCAAATAAAATAATAATTTACTCTAGAGATGAACTAAAACAATCAGACATGGAGTTTGAGTTTAAAGATAATGAAAATATTAGATTTTTAATCGGTGATGTAAGAGATTATGATCGTTTATCACTCGCAATGAGTAATGTAAATTACGTAGTACATGCCGCAGCATTAAAGCAAGTTCCTGCAGCCGAATACAATCCTATGGAATGTATAAAAACAAATATTAATGGCGCAGAGAATGTAGTAAGGGCGTCAATAAATAATGACGTCGAAAAAGTAGTTGCATTGTCAACCGATAAGGCTGCTAATCCAATTAATTTGTATGGAGCCTCGAAACTAGCATCTGATAAAATATTTGTAGCTGGTAACGCCTTGGCTGGGTTCAATTATCCAACAAGATTTTCTGTTGTAAGATACGGAAATGTTATTGGATCAAGAGGGTCAGTGGTGCCCCAATTTAAAAATTTGATTGAGCAAAAGGCAGAATATTTGCCAATTACAGACGAAAGAATGACCAGGTTTTGGATATCGCTTCAACAAGGAGTTGATTTTGTTATAAAGTCTTTTGAAAGAATGTTCGGTGGCGAAATTTTTATACCAAAGATACCTTCAATAAATATAACTGATCTAGCGAAGGCGATGGCTCCAGACTTAAAACATAAGGTTATAGGTATTCGGCCGGGTGAAAAAATTCATGAAATAATGTGTCCCTCAGATGATTCACATTTGACACTTGAATTTGATGATCATTTTGTAATTACGCCTAGCATTGAATTTGAAAATCTGAAAAATAACTACCAAAAAAATGCAATTGGTGAAGAAGGAAATTTGGTTTCCTCAGATTTTGAATATAGTTCATCAAAAAACAATGACTTTCTGGATATAGATAAAATTAAAAAGTTTTTGGAGTAGTTCATGATTCCATATGGTCGTCAAAGCATTGATGAAGAAGATATTGCAAGTGTTTTAAAGGTATTAAGATCCGATTTAATTACCCAAGGTCCAATCCCTGATTTGTTTGAAAAAGAAGTATCAAATTTAGTTAATTCAAATTTTGCAGTCGTAACAAATAGTGCTACTAGTTCATTGTTGGTTAGTTGCTTATCTTTAGGTCTAGAAAAGGGTGATTATTTATGGACTTCACCAAATAGTTTCGTCGCTTCCGCAAATTGTGCTTTACATTGTGGAGCTCAGATTGATTTTGTGGATATAGATTTAGATACAGGAAATATTTCGTTAGAAAAATTAAAAGAAAAATTAGAAACAGCGAAAAAAGAAAATAAATTGCCTAAAATAATAATTCCCGTTCATTTCGCAGGCCAACCAACAGATCAAGAAGAAATTTGGAAGTTATCAAAAGAATATGATTTTAAAATAATAGAAGATGCTTCTCACTCACTTGGCGCTAAACATATGGGTGAAAAAGTTGGTAGCTGTAAATGGTCTGATGTTACTGTATTTAGTTTTCATCCTGTAAAAATTATAACGTCTTGTGAAGGAGGAATGTCTACTACAAATGATAAAGATATAAGAGATAAGATGCACCTTTACAGAACTCATGGGATAACGAAAGACTCTAGTAAATTCGTAAATGGTACAGATCCTTGGCATTATGAGCAACATGTTCTTGGACACAACTTCAGACTAAGTGATCTTCATGCCGCATTAGGTTTAAGTCAATTAATAAAATTACCAAAGTTTGTAAGCAAAAGAAACAGTATTGCCAGTAGGTATAATTCTGAATTAATAAGAGATAATATTCAATTACCCACTATTAAAAAAGAAAATTACTCTAGCTTTCATTTGTACGTAATTCAGATGCTCCATGATGATTACAAAAGTGAAAGAGAAAGGATCTTTAAATTTTTAAGAAAAATAAAAATTGGTGTAAATGTTCATTATATTCCTATTCATTTACACCCGTATTACAGAAAACTAGGATTTAAAGAAGGCGACTTTCCAAATGCTGAGAAATTTAGCAACAGATCAATAAGTTTGCCAATCTTTTACGATTTAACTGATCATGAGCAAGAATTTGTTATTGAAAATATTTGCAAATCCTATGATCAGTAACCAATCAAACCGTATTGCAATCGGGACTGCTCAATTTACAAATCAGTATGGAATCACGAACACTCATGGTGTTACTGAGCAAGAAGATGTGAACAAAATTCTTAAATGTGCGCTAGATAATGGAGTAAAGTTTCTTGACACAGCTATCGGATATGGACAAAGTGAAAAATCTATTGGTTTCTCAAAACTTGGGGGATTTAAATGTATTAGCAAATTGCCTACACTGCCTAAAGATATTATATCATCTGAAATAGATGAATGGATAAAAAATAATATTTTGCAATCTATTAAAAATTTAGGAGTAGAAAAGTTATTTGCATTTTTATTGCATAATGTTAACGACCTAAATGGACCATATGCAAAGAAAATTTATGATGCTCTAAATGAGTCTAAGGAAAAAAATTTAATAGAGTATGTAGGATATTCTCTATATAATCCAGATGAATTAGACCAGCATTTTGATAATTACAAACCTGACATTGTTCAGATACCTTATAATGTATTCGATCAAAGATTTAGCGAAACGGGCTGGATTTCACGGTTGCATAATGAAGGAGTGATTATTCATGCAAGATCAATTTTTCTGCAAGGACTTTTACTGCTTCCTATGGAAAAGTTACCCAAATATTTTTTGGGTTGGCGAGAGCATTTTAAAAAATGGAATACCTTTTTAAACAATAATAATGTTACACCTTTAGAAGCTTGCATATCTTATGTACTCATGAATGAAAAAGTTGATCAACTAATTATTGGTGTTGAAAATGTAACTCAAATTAAAGAAATAATAAGGATTATAAAAAACAATTGTTTTTATGTAAGTGAAAATTTCGCAATTAATGACACAAATTTAATTAACCCCTCAAAATGGAAATCAATATAAACCAAATGAATTTTCCATTAAATTTTGAAGATATAAGAGCGCTTACCAACTTTGAAATTCAGTTAAAGAAGGAAAATTTTAAGTGCTGGGAAGATTTTGAAAAAGAAACAGATTACCTGCCAATATGTTATTCAGACGCTTATGCAAATTTTAATTTAGAGTTTCAAAAATATCACGGAGGTAAGTGGATTGACTATTCGATAATTTTCACAACTCAAAACAAAACAATAGCAATTTGGCCTCTTTCAATTTCATTTAAAAACAATTTATACAATTTGAGTAGTTTTAGAGTACCACTATTACCACCAATTTTCTCAAATTCTGCATCTCGAAGGAATAAAAAAAACGTGGTTTATGATGTTAATAAGATAATCAAGTTTATTATTAACAAACTTAATATTAGAGATAATTCGCTCCAAAGCTATGTACCATTCTTAAATACACCTAGCCTACCCTTATGGTTTTCAATGCAAACTAGTCAAGTTCACGAATTAAGAGTTGAATACGATTTATTTTTGTCTATTGAGGCAAATCTGGATGAGATTAAAAAAAATTTTAGAAAAAGTTATAAGCCTTTAATAAACTCAGCGATGAATGAATGGAAGAGCTTTAAGCTAACTGAATATGATAAAAATATATGGTCAGAGTTTAAAAAGCTTCACCTCGAAGCTGCCGGCAGGATAACTAGATCAGAAGAAACATGGGAAATACAGCATAATCTAATAAAAAAAAATAAGGCATTTTTAACATATTTGAGAGACGACAAAAATAAGATGGTAGCATGTGGATTTTATTGGCATACCAAATCCGAGTGTGAATATGGTGTAGGAGCCTTTGATCGAAGCTTATTTGATAAGCCTATTGGTCATTTAGTGCAATATGTTGCTATTGAAGAAATGATTAAAAGGAAAATTAAATGGTATCGAGTTGGAAGAAAAGCAAACAAAAACAATTTACCGATACCAGATAAAAAAGAAGAATATATTTCTCTTTTTAAGCAGGGTTTTTCATCTCATACTATGCCAGTATACTTTTTAACAAATAAAATAAATGAATTACAAAGCAGTTAATATTATTGGAACAAGTTTCTATGGGTGTATGCTTGCACTTAATTTAAGAAAACTAAATAAAAAAATTAAAATAAACTTAATTGATCAGTCAAGTGACATAATTAATGCTTGGAAAGAAATTAATATAGATGGTTATTTAATAAATCCTGGCTTTCATGCCTTAGAAATTCCTCGATCGAGAGCTTTACTAGATACCTTAGAGAAAATTGGAGTTAAGTTCAGTACTTATAACGAACCAAGGGGTATTTTAATGAATAATGTTTTAAAGGAATATGGCTATGAGTTCTCAAAAGAGAATAATAAATTATTCAGTAAAATAAAAAAAAACATAGCCGTATCAGATCCCAATGAGCTCATAGCCAAATTAAATTTAAATGAAAAAAAATTTATCAGTAAATCTCAGAATATTTCAATGAGGGAAATTAAAAAAAAATTTGGACAAGTGTTTCCATGGTTTTACAGTAAAAATTATCGACTTGTTAATGATGATGAAGGTAATAGATATAACAATTTAGTGCGTGATAAAAAAATTGTACAAAATTATGCAATACCAAAAAATGGTTTATTTTCAGATATTTCTAAGAAAATAAGGTTAGAACTGGATAAAAAAAAGATAGACGTCTTTTTAAATAAGAAGATTGATTTTTCTCATTTGAAAAAAAATAAATTTTTCGATGATAAAAAAGAACTAAATATAATTACAGTACCTGTACCATTTATTTCAAGTCAACTTGGAAGTTCAAAATTACTTTCTA
>MDTE01032972.1_pt1 | contig 21221 bp, 21 predicted proteins | sample 811231 | NCBI WGS metagenome assembly MDTE01 (sample SAMN05326651, study PRJNA326480) | marine metagenome | isolation source: seawater | place: Indian Ocean: Red Sea | collected 2010
ATCTGGGCTCGTGAATTCGTGCTCGCTGCCAGAGCTGCCGGGAAGGGACGAATTCGGATCACGTTTGAACACGTTCTTCCGAACATTCTCAGTGTCATCATTGTTCAGGCGACAATTTTCTTCGCCATCGCGATTCTCGCGGAAGCGGCTCTCTCGTACCTCGGGCTGGGTACCCAGCCGCCCCAGCCAAGCTGGGGACGGATGCTGAACGAGGCTCAGACGTTCCTCTATCTGTCTCCACACCTCGCCTTGTTCCCCGGGCTGGTCATCGTTGTTTCGGTGCTCGGTTTCAACATGCTCGGAGATGGACTTAGAGACTGGTTGGATCCGCGCCTGTCCCGGGCTCGTTTATCGGGCTACGCACAATGAGTGTACTCGAGGTCGACCGCTTGACCGTTTCACTGCCCATGGTGGGCGGCGCGGCGCGGGCCGTTCGCGGTATCAGTTTCCGGCTCGAGCGTGGCGAGTCGCTTTGCATCGTCGGTGAATCAGGCTGTGGCAAGTCCATGACTGCGCTGGCGTTGATGGGTCTGTTGCCGGACGGCGGGACGCTCGACGGCAGCATTGCCCTGAACGGGCGTAATCTGCGCGCCCTGGATGAGGCGGCCATGTGCCATGTGCGCGGCAATGCGATCGCGATGGTGTTTCAAGAACCCATGACCTCACTCAATCCAGTGCACACCATTGGCAAGCAACTGGTGGAACCACTGATGTTGCACCTTGGGCTGGATCGAGATGAGGCCAAGGTGGAGGCATTCTCTCTGCTGGAGCGTGTCGGCTTGGTCGACCCGCAGAGGTACTACTCTGCCTTTCCGCATCAACTTTCGGGTGGCCAGCGGCAGCGCGCCATGATCGCGATGGCTTTGTCCTGCCATCCGGAGGTTCTGATCGCGGACGAGCCCACCACGGCACTCGATGTCACGGTTCAGGGCCAGATCCTTGATCTCATTTACGATGTCGTAAGCGAGCGTCAGATGTCCTTGATCATGATCTCCCACGATCTTGGGGTGATCGCCCAGACCGTCGATCGGGTTGCCGTGATGTACGGCGGGTCGATCGTCGAACAGGGACCGACAGCGGAGGTTTTTGCGCAGCTCGCGCATCCCTACACTCAGGGATTGTTTGCGGCGGTGCCCCAGGTTGGAGATGGACGCCGCCGGCTGCGGACCATTCCGGGCACCGTGCCCGAACTCGCTGATCTGCCGCAGGGGTGCACCTTTGCGGGTCGATGCTCGCTCTCCCGCGAGTCGTGCCACCATCAGGTGCCTGACATGCGATCGGTTGGGCAGAACCACATGGCTGCCTGTCTGCGGCTCGATGCCGCCATGGCAACGTCGACATTTGGGCTTCGGAGATGACCTTCGTGGACACACCCATGGTCGAGGCATCAGGCCTCACCCGGCACTACGCGCTGCCCCGTGAGTCTCTGACGGCCCCGGCCCAACGGATTCACGCCCTGAATCAGGTATCCCTGACGGTGCACGCCGGCCGAAGTCTGGGGATTGTCGGTGAGTCGGGTTGTGGCAAGTCGACATTGGCGCGCTGCATCATGGCGTTAGAGCCGCTCACCGCGGGCACGTTGCGTATCCTCGGCAAGAACCCGCACTCCATGCGGCCATGGACACTTCGCCGACATCGCCGCAATTTTCAAATGGTGTTCCAGGATCCGTTTGGCTCTCTCGATCCACGGCACACAGTGGCCCGGATTGTGGCGGAACCGCTGGAAGTGGCCGAGAAGTGGCTCAAGCCCGAAGATCGACGTCTTCGTGTCAAAGAGGTGCTTGAATCCGTCGGACTCAAGGAAGCGGATATGGCGAAGTTTCCGCACGAATTCTCTGGTGGGCAGCGACAACGCATTGCTATCGCCCGGGCCTTGGTCACTCGTCCGGCGTTGATCGTGGCGGATGAGCCTGTGTCGGCTCTGGATGTGTCCGTACAGGCACAAGTGCTCAATCTTCTGCAGGACCTGCAGGACAACTACGGTGTCACCTATCTGCTGATCAGTCACGATCTCGCCGTCGTTGAGTATGTGTGTGACGAGGTCGCGGTCATGTACCTGGGCCGCATCGTCGAACAGGGACCGACCGTAGAGATCTTTTCCGCGGCCGCCCATCCGTATACACGCGCTCTGCTGGATGCCGTGCCAAAGATGACGCCGGGAGAGCGGCGTAGCCGATCGTCGTTGAAAGGGTCGGTTCCGAATCCCGTGGACATCAATCCGGGCTGCCCGTTTGCGGACCGATGCCCTTTGGTGGAGTCGCACTGCCGGTCTCAAGCCCCGGAATTGCGTGAAGTATCGCCGGGACATCTCGTTGCCTGTCATTTGGCGTGAGATAGCATCGACAATTCAAGGCCCCGCACTCCCTTGTACCGTTGGCGTTCGGCGTGGCATGCTTTGTTTCAATAGAATGACAAATCGGGGAGGCACGTGAAATGAGCGAGGTTGTCGCCTTCGAAGGGTTTAGGCCCGTTCGGCCCACGACGAGGGGCCGGGCGGGCAGAGCACCGCTCGTCATATTCAATCGGCACGAACTCGACACCATCCTGCAGACGTACAGCCGCATGGTCATGGCGGGTGAGTGGCGCGATTACTCACTGGCTTTCGAATCCGACTGTGCGACCTTTTCCATCTTCAGACGCGCTTCCGAAGGTGCGCTTTACCGGGTCGTCAAGTCGCCAAAGACTGCGCAGCGTCAGGGCATGTACGCCGTGATCTCGGCGGGTGGCCGCATCCTCAGGCGCGGCCATAACCTCGTCTCGGTCCTCGCCGCGCTGAACACCAAACAGCTTAAGCTCGTTTAGCCCACCTCCGTCCCAGGTCCAGCCTTAGAGTGGATCGAGCGGATAAATCGGCCGGCGGACGTTCCTGTAATGCAGCAGATCGTTATCTGACGTGGTCACGCCACGGCCGTCGCACGTAATCGTGTGCTTGGCCATGTCGGCGAACCCAGCCCGATAATGTATTCGCGACTTCAACAGCAGGAATGTCTTTTGTTCGGGGTCGATTCCAACACTCGTGAAGACACCTGTGTCCCACGGTTCATGGTGCCATGAAACGATGACGATCTCCATGTTCCCAGTATCGAGAACGGCCGTCGGTCCCATGGCGACCTGGACGCCTGTATACATCGGCCCGGCCACGGTCCAATCGCCGTCGGTCAGGGCGCTGACCCGGCCCGTAACCTGAAGGGGCTGGCCCGTGGCACCGATGGACGGCATATCGGTGTTGCCGCCCAAGGCCACCGTAACCGTTGAATCGAGCCCGGCGTCGTGAAGTTCTCGTACGGTCAAAGGGTCCCAAATGGCCGCGACCGCAACATCCTCCAGCCCCTGGCGTAGAACCTCGGCAACCACGGACATGTCGTCCTGGGTGCCGCCCGAGCCGCAATTGTCTGCGTGATCGAGCAGAATCACGGGTCGGTCCGCCCCGCCCGCTGCCGGCTTCCGAGCGAGTTCTGCGGCGTGCGCCACGGAGTCGGGTAGCGGCCTGCCACGGTAGACAAATGCCTCACGCTGCGTCCACGCGGCATCGAGCAGAGCCTGCGTGAATGCCTCGGCCTGTGAAGGGTCGTTGTCTGTCACCACGATCGAAGAGAGTCCGGCCTCGGGCATGTCGGCCATGGGAAAGCCGCCAAATACCGTTGCGGCCAGGGCCCCCGATCGCTCTGCCTCTTGCGCCTGGGCGATCAACGACCGCATCGGTTCGTCGTCGGTTCCCTGCCGCAAGGTCTGACCCAGGATCGGGCGGTTTCCCCAGGCCATGACCGGATCCAATTCACCATGCAGAGATTTCATCAATATCCGGCCAACCTGGAGGCCGACGTCGTACATGTCGGTATGAGGATAGGTCTTGTAGCCGATCAACACCGTGCAGTTGTCGACCATCCGTTGCGTGAGATTGCAGTGCAGGTCACAGGTCACGGCGATTGGCAGGCCGGGAGCGATCCCTCGGATCCGCTCCAGTAGGGTCCCTTCGCCGTCCAATGTCGTTTCGCTGACCATGGCGCCATGCAGATCGAGAAAAGCGGCATCGCAGCCTGCGGCCACGGCATCGCAGATGGCGTCCGTCATGATGCTGTAGGCCTCTTCGGACACCGGTCCGGATGGCATGGCCTCAGCTGCAATGGGCGTAACAATGTCCGCACCTGCTTCTCGTGCGAGTTCGAGATAGGCACCCATGGGCATCCCGGTGTTCTCATATGCCCGCCGGGCATCGTCGCCGATATGCGCGCCCCATTCCCTGAACCGCGCCCAAGGCGTCGCAATCGGCGAGAAGGTGTTCGTCTCGTGTTTCATCATGGCGATGACGAACCGCATGCAAAGTTTCTCCTTATCTCTCGGTTGGGCGCGCTAGTATCAGTTGGGGAACGCCGTTCACTGAAACCATGTAAACGACCGGTGTGCATCGTGGAAGTCGCGTTTTTCTTGTTCATCATGCTGGTTACGACACGGGCCCTTGGAGAAGGGACGGAACGGATCGGTCTGCCGGCTTGGGTGGGCGAGGTCGTCGCGGAAATGTTGTCAAGAAGGGTAACAGGGTCATCCTTCATTCAGCTTCGGGCCTCGACTTTGATGTTCCCGTTTTGAAGGAGCTCAAACTGACCGACGGCTGGAAAGATCAAGCTGCCGAGGTGGCGATGTCCAGCGTGGCCGGTCATATGGACAGCATGGAGTGTTACGCCTTCCATGCGGACTGGGCTCCGCAGTGCTTCGGCTGTCATATCACTGTCGATTACTCCAAGGGCAAGACCGACATCGATTGAATCGAGAACGCGAATGCGCGGGGCGCCGACGGACTAACGCCTGATAACGAACTCGGCACCAATGGTCTGAAGAGCGCGGGGAAAGTCTCGGAGACCCGATCTTACCTTCGCTGGGAGACGCCGACTCTTGGAATCAACGGCGAAGGCCGGGTTAGTCCTATGATGCCTGGCTGTCAGGTCATCACCACCGTGATTGACAAGGATGGCAACACGGTTGCGCAGAATCAGATCTGGATGAAACCGGAGGGTAAGGGCCTCGATACAGCGGCAGTTCAGCCACATACGGCGGGTAGACGGGCTCGTGATTGCGAAAGCTGCCACAACAATCCCAAGGCCATGGGCTGCGGAATTGAGGACGGTCAATTCCTCAAGGGTTACGACAAGGGCTTTGTCGTGGACCTCGAGACCGCCACGGGCGAGATCATTCCTGACAGCGCCGTCGTGCAGTCACCTGCGGTGCCGGCTCTTGATCACGATCTTTCCCAAATTGTGACCCGCGATGATCGTCAACTTGTCAGCGTGGGATCACACTGGCCTCTGACCGGTCCACTCCCGGCTTCAATGCGACGAAAGATGGAGCGCACGGGTTTGTGCATGGGCTGCCACCAGAACATGCCGAACGAGGACGTCTGGGCTGCCGTGAGCACGCCAGGGTGGCTGGATAACGCGCAGCACCAAGCGGTCATGGGTCGAGCACTAAAAGAACTTGCTCGTTGAACAGGATCCGGAGTGGAGCCGATGGAACCTTGGAATCGTCACCGTTGTTGTGTCCCACTCATTTGGATGTGCCGCACCCTGCAGCAATGTTTGGAAGGGATCGGGAGATGAAGAATCTACAAAAACTCCTGGGGGTTGTGGCAGTCACGGCGGGGGTTGGCTGGTTTGTTCAGGCGGGGGCGGTATCGTTGTCCGACTACACAATCGAGCAACTACTTTCGCCATGTTTTGAATCGGACAATGACGCGCGCTGGGGTACCGCCGCTGAGGCCGAGTGCGAGCAATACCTGCGGGGATTTACGGATGCCTATTTATTGACGCGCAACAATCAAGAGATTTGTTTGCCTGAACAGAACCGCGACGATGAGGTGCGCTGGGCATTCATGAAATGGGCCAAACAGAACTTCGGTGAACGTCGTCGGCCGGCCGCCGAGGGTGTGCTGGCGACGCTTAAACAGGCTTTTCCCTGCAAATAACAGATCCTTTGTGACGATGGAGTCAAAAAGGCCCGGCGGGGTTCGCCGGGCCTTCTCGATTCGAACTGAATTCTACTGACGAATCAGCGTCGTTCGCCGAACAGCCTCAGCAGCATGAGCATCAGGTTGATGAAGTCGAGGTACAACGTCAGCGCACCCATGACGGCCTTTTTGGTCGCTACCTCGGTGCTGTCCGCCTCGAAATACATGTTGCGGATCTTCTGCGTGTCATAGGCCGTCAAGCCGACGAAGACCAGAACGCCGATGACCGAAATCGCGAAGTCCAGTGCCGATGAGGCCATGAAGATGTTCACGATGCTGGCGATGATGATGCCGATCAGGCCCATGAACATGAAGGTGCCCATACCTGTCAGATCGCGTTTCGTCGTGTAGCCATAGAGGCTCATGGCGCCGAACGTTGCCGTGGTGATGAAGAAAACGCGTGCGATGCTCGCCCCCGTGTAGGCGAGCAATATCCATGACAGCGATGCGCCCATGACCGCGGCAAATGCCCAGAAGAGCGCTTGTGTCGCGGTGGCGCTTAGTTTGTGAACGCCGAAACTCAGCACCAGGATGAAACCCAAGGGTGCGAGCATGACGACCCAGTGCAGTCCGGTTCCGTAAATCGCCTGCATCAGCGAGGGTGACGATGCCATGAGTGCCGCAACAATGCCGCTGAGCGCCACGCCGGAGGCCATGTAGTTGTACACCTTGAGCATATAGGCGCGCAGGCCCTCGTCGATCGCCGCCTGTTCCGCGGCAGTCGCGCCAAATGAAAGGCGCGCCTTGATGTCTTCGGCCATGATGATCAGTCCCTTTTTATGACCTTCCCAAAGTCGAGGATAATATTGGTGAAAAATCTTGGCATTTCAAGGACGACGCTCGATTCCGGGGTGAAAACACCTCTTATCTTCCCCCAGACCAGCTTGATCGGCGATAGGGGCCCCATAAGCGCTCGGGGGCCGTTCGAAGGCCCAACCAGCCCACAACGATAGCCCCTCCCAGCCAGGCCCAGCCATGCGCGCCCAGCGGCAACGCGTCCAGGCTGTACAACAACGAAAGGAATGCCATGACAAGGAAGAACGGGCCCGTAAAATGACAGTGCATGCGGCTGCAACGTCGGGCGTTCACCATGCACGCCACACCCATCCACGTGAGCATCGGCGCCCAGACCAACTTCTCGATATCGCTGAAAGCCGCGCCGGCCAGTGCGATCGCCGGCAGACCCCAGCCGATCATCCAACTCGCATAGCGCGCGTCCCAGTCGCGGCGACGCGGATCCGAGGCCGTCACCTCGTTTCCGGGTGCCGTCATTCCGTCCTGAGAACCGTCATAACGTCCTCTCCCAGCGCTCTCCACGTACCCGCAAAGCCAAGCAGGACGGTCACGCCAATGCCAGCAGCTGCGGTTAACACTACGGCAAGCGGATCGAACACCCAGTCGCCCGCCATCACGAAAAACATCACAACATAACTTGCGATTGTTCCGACCAGCGCGGCGAGGAGCGCGGTGATCGAGCCAAGTATCGAATATTCGACCACGAATGCGCTTGTCACATTGGATCTCGTGGCGCCGAGAACCTTGAGGATCACGGCATCATACACCCGGCGGCGGTAACCCGCGGCGACCGCGCCGGCCAGCACGAGCAAACCAGCGGCAACCGTCACGCTGGCACTTGCGCTTACTGCCGCCGCGATGCGTGTGAACATGTCGGTAATTGTCTCCAGGACGTCTCTGATACGAACAGCAGAGACATTCGCGAAGCGATCCGTAACGGCGCGGTGCAGCTGGTCTTCGGCTTCAGGCGTGACTCCCACGGCCGCGACGTGAGTTTGCGGTGCACCCTCCAGGGCGCCGGGCGCGAAGATCGTTGCAAACTCGACCCGAATTCGGCTCCAGTCGATTGTCCGCAAGCTTTTGATCTCGGCGGTGATGCGGCGTCCCAGAACGTTGAAAGTGAGTGTGTCGCCGATCCCGATACCCAGTTCCACCGCGATGTGTGCATCCAGCGAAATTGCCGGGGGGCCGGAATAATCCTCGGGCCACCATTCGCCGGCCACGATCTCAACTCCTTCGGGGCGCGCGCTGGCGTGTGTCAGGCCGCGCTCCCCATTGACGAACCAGGAAGCGCGCGGGTCGTATGTCGCCTCGTCAACCGGAATTCCATTGATCAGCGCGAGACGGCCACGAAGATTCGGCATGCGTTGCAGCAACTCCGCGCCTGCGATTCCTGCAACAACTTCCTCGAACGGTGCGACCTGGTCAGGCTGGATGTCGATGAAGAAAAACGTGGGCGCCCGTTCGGGGATGCGATCGGCAATTTGCTGGGAGAGATTTGTATCCATCAGGGCAATCGTCACCAGAACTGATAAGCCGGCCCCAATTGACATCACGATCCCGGCGGTTGGTGCATCGGGCCGCGTCAGGTTCGAAAGGGCAAGGCGGAAAACGGTAGATTTCGGCCGTCTTAGTCGCTTCGCTCCGGAGACGATCAACTTGGCGACAAGCCAGAATGCGAACAGGGACACAGCCGCTCCCGCAATGAACCATCGCGCAAAAAAGAGATACTCGGTCGTCAGAAGAGCCAGGGCGACCAATGCGGCAAGGGCCACTGCGGCGCCAAACACGAATCGCGTTTGGGGCAGTCTGCGGATCAGGGAGACGATGTCCCGAAACAATCCAGCCGCAGGAACATCCCGTGCCCGCGCCAGTGGCCAAAGGGTGAAAATGATTGTCGTCAGGATTCCGAACGCCGCCGCCAGGATGAGAGGCGATGGATAGAAGTCGACCACGGGCGGGACTGGAAGGGCCGCACCCGCAAGCCAGGCCGCAAGCGCCGGAGTCACGCCGCCCAGGACGAGGCCAATACAGATTCCCAGAGTTCCCAGAATGCCAACTTCAAGAAAATAGGTCCGAAAGATGATATCGGAGGATGCGCCCAGGCACTTCAACGTCGCAATGGCCTCGGTTCGGCTCGCGAGATAATTGGCCACCGCGTTGGCGATTCCCACACCACCAATCACCAGCGCCGTGAGTCCCACCAGGGTCAGGAAAATGCCCAGGCGATTGACGAACCGCTTCACGGAAGGTTGCGCGTCGTCCAGGTCGAAGACCCTCCAAGCGGCGTCCGGGAATGCTGCACTCAGTTTGTCGACCCAGGGGCGAACCGTCTCTTCAGGCTGCAGGCGGACACGGTACTTGTGTCGCAACATGCTTCCGATGCGGACCAGTCCGGTGGCATCGAAGGTTTCATTGGTCACCATGAGTCGAGGACCCAGGGTGAAGGCTCCCGCGACACGGTCGGGTTCGCGAGCGATGGTAGCACGAATTTCAATGCGTGTATCGCCGACCTGAACGGTGTCGCCGATCGCGACGCCAATGCGGGACATCAGGGTTTTTTCCACCACAGCACCCGCCAATCCGTTTCGTGGTGCGAGGGCCTCGGACAACTCCATGGCTGGCGACAGGACCACGGTCCCATAGAGAGGGTAGCCCGGGTCGATCCCTTTGAGCTCAACCAGCGTGCGTTCCTCGGACCCGGTGGCATAAGCCATTGCCCGCAGTTCTCTCACTGTGATGAGAGTCTCGCTGTTGTCGCGCAACCAGTCGAATTGGTCGGGCGTAGCTCCGTGCGCCGAGACCCGAATCTCGACATCCGCCCCGAGGAGCGCCCGGGCGTTCTCGGCGAGGCCGGCACGAAAGGCTTCGGCGAGAGAGCCGACGCCTGAGATCGCTGCGACACCCAATACGATGCAGGCCAGAAATATTCGGAACCCCTTTATCCCACCCCGCAGCTCGCGGCGGGCGAAACGCCACGCTATTGTCCAAGAGCCGCCGGGGCGGCCGTCAGACCGGCCAGCGATTTCGCTTCCTCGATTCATCAAGTGCTCTAGGTTGCCGTAGCCCGCGCGACTTCAGTAGGCGCTTCGATGCGACCGTCATTGAGATGCACGACCCGGTCGCAGCGATTTGCCACCGCCGCGTCATGGGTGATGAGCATCAGCGTGGTGTTCTCCCTGGCGCGAATTTCGAACATCAGGTCTATGATCTGTTGTCCGGTTTCGGTATCGAGATTCCCCGTCGGTTCATCGGCCAGGATCAATGCGGGTTCCGCGGCGAACGCCCGCGCCAAGGCGACCCTCTGTTGTTCGCCGCCCGACAGTTGCGCCGGATAGTGGTCGACACGATCTTCCAGACCGACCGCGGAGAGGCTGGCTCGGGCAGTATCAAAAGCGTTTCGATCTCTCGACAGTTCGAGCGGTACCGCCACGTTCTCCAGCGCGGTCATGGCCGGTATCAGGTGAAAGGCCTGGAATACAATTCCGATATGGCGACGGCGGAACAGGGCGAGTGCATCCTCGTTCTGTCCTTCATATGCCATTCCGGCGACGGTCACGCGTCCGGTGCTCGTCCGCTCCAGCCCGGCGGTCACGGCGAGCATCGTCGATTTTCCGGATCCTGAGGGACCGACGACTCCTACGGACTCGCCGGTTTCGATGTTCAGATTGATGCCACGCAGAATATTGACCGCTCCGGCTCGACTTTCCAGAGTGAGGTGCACATCTTCTAGCAGCACCATTGGTTGGGGTGGTGCGGCAGGTAAATCCAGTTCGACGGGTTCAGGCATATGTGGGAACAGTTATTGAATTCGGGAAAACGACTCGTTGCGCCGTCACGGCGTGCGCGCCTCTACCATATAGGTCGTGTCTCGATTTTCGCCATATTTGTCGCGATTGTCGGCGTCGGAGTTGCTGCGACGAGCGCCACGGCAGAACGGGAACTGGTTGTCGTTGCGTTCGGTGACAGCCTGACGGCGGGCTACGGCCTTCCGGCGTCAGATGCGTTTCCCTTACGGCTGGAGACCGCCCTGCGTAAGGCGGGCGTGCGGGTTCGCGTCATCAACTCAGGCGTTTCTGGTGAGACGACTGCCGGTGGGCGTGCCCGGCTGGACTGGGTCCTAAGCGACATGCCGGATGCAGTGATTGTCGAACTTGGCGCCAATGACGCATTGCGCGGGATCGATCCAGCGGAGGCTGCGGGAAACCTGAATGCGATTCTGGAGAAGCTGAAGAAGCGAAATGTCCGGGTCCTGCTGGCCGGAATGCTGGCGCCCCCCAATCTGGGTGAGCGTTATGCGAAAGCCTTCAATTCAATTTATCCGGATCTGGCGGCGGCCCACGACGTCATGCTGTATCCCTTTTTTCTCGATGGTGTGGCGGCGGAGCCGCACCTCAATCAGCCCGACGGGATGCATCCCAATGCTGATGGTGTCGCCGTGATCGTTGAGCGCATTGGTCCTTACGTGAAGCGCCTGTTGAATTCCGAATAATTGAGGGAGATTCCCGTGAAGCCCAGTCGCAGGCGATTCGGCGCCGATGGAAAGCTGTCATTTCAGGGTATCGACAGATCTGGGGACCGACCATGATACGGCTGTTCGTTGCGTTGGAGTTGCCTGACCAAGTGCGAGATCGGTTGTCGGGTCTCTGCAATGGCGTTCCCGATGTTCGCTGGGTCGAACCCGCCAACATGCACCTGACGCTCCGCTTCATCGGCGAAGTCGAAGAGCCCCTGTTGCCCGAGATCGACCATGCGCTGTCCAATGTCCGATCTTCCGGCTTTTCGCTCACTCTCGAGGGCGTCGATATATTCGGCGATCGTCGCCGTGCGAGAACACTCTGGGCCGGCGTGCAAAGATGTGAATCATTCAAAGTGTTGCAGGGGAGAATCGAATCGGCATTGGTCCGGGCCGGACTCGATGCCGAGCCAAGGAAGCTCCATCCGCACGTCACGCTGGCACGACTCAAGGGAATGAAGGTGGACAAACTGGTCAGCTACCTGCAGGTGAATGCTGCCTTCAGATCCGAGGCCTTTCCGTTGAGCGAATTCGTTCTTTACTCAAGCAGCCTGGGCCGCAGCGGAGCCGTCTACGCGCCCGAAGCCCGCTATCCTCTTATCTCGGCTTGATCCAGATCGACAGGCGACGGCCGGATCAAGAGTACCGGAACCTCGAGGCTTTCAACGACCTTGTCCGTTGTCTTGCCGCGCAACAGTGGACTCTCGCAACCTAGCACGAACAACTCGCCGTGCTCCGCGTGAACCATCTCCACCAAGCGGGAGGATTCACCTCGATCGATCATACGAATCCGTGGTTGAAGGCCGAAGGCGTTCAGGAGAGTCTCAGCTGAATCCTTCAATCGTTGCCCCGCGCGTTTTGAGTCGGGAATCAAAACGGTGAGGGGATGTCGTTCGCTTAAGGCAAGCCGGGCAGCAAGTCTCAATCCCCGGTCGCCGGTTTCCGTGTCATCGTAGGCGACCAGGATCGCGCCCGGGGGCGAGTAGTCCGTCGTGACGAAACGGTGGTGTGCAATAAGAACGGCACTTGGGGAATGGGCGCTCAGTGTACGTGCCGTTGCGCCCAGCCTAAGGCGTTGCGGGTAGGCACGATCCGATTTGCCCACGATGACTATATCTGCTTCCGAGGCCGCCGACAGGATTTCACTTGCCATAGCGCCCCGCGCCGTGCGGAACGACCAACGGACCGCATACCGCTCAGCGTTCATGGCCAGTGTATCCCGCGCGACACGGGCCTGGCGGCGAAGTTCGCGTTCCATTGAAGGAAGGCTCATGCCTTGGCCCGAAGTGGTGGCGACACTCACGACGCGCGTGCAGGGAAGATCGGCCATGCGCAGCAAATTGATGTCTTCGACGAACAAGCCTTCCAGTTCGGCCCGCAACTTCGCGGCCATACGGGTCGCCATATCGAGTGACGCCAGACTGTCCTCAGTAGCATCGAGAGCCACCAGAATTCTGTAGACTTCTGGGGCGTGAAGGTCGTCTTGTGCCGCTTGCTGTTCTTGTTCAGGAGTCACTGGTTGTTCTCCCTTACGCCGCGGCTGAACTCGCGCAGGTCGTCGGCCAGGGCGCGAAGACGGTCTTCCACCAGCCGATTGATCGTATTTGCGCCGAAGCGACCATTCTTGCCGCGGGTCCCGGCGCGCCGACCCGTCAGAATTTCCATTCCTTCGTCGATGGTGCTTACGGGGAAAACGCGAAACTTTCCCGAAGCACAGGTATCGACGACATCGTGCCGCAGCATCAGATGCTTGGTATTGGACGCCGGTATCAGGACACCTTGATTGCCGGTGAGTCCCCGTTCCTGACAAATATCAAAGAAGCCTTCGATCTTCTCGTTGACGCCGCCGATAGCCTGCACTTCTCCCTTTTGATTGACAGAACCGGTGACGGCGAGCGACTGCTCCAAGGGCAGTCCCGACAAAGCTGACAGCAAGGCATAGAGTTCAGCGGACGACGCGGAGTCGCCGTCGATACCCCCGTAGGACTGTTCGAATACGAGGCTGGCCGACAGCGACAACGGTCGGTCTAGGGCGTACCGTGCACTGAGGAAACCCGACAGAATGAGTACGCCCTTCGAGTGCAACGGGCCACCCAGTTCGACCTCGCGTTCGATGTCCAGCACCTGCCCTCGTCCCATCCGGACGCGGGCAGTGATTCGGCCAGGACGCCCGAAGGAAAATTCGCCCAACGAAATAACGGCGAGTCCGTTGATCTGGCCAACTTGCGCACCCTCGGTGTCGATCAGCACGGTTCCCCGTGTGATCTGCTCCTGTGAGCGTTCTCGCAACCTGTCGGCACGTCGGACACGGGTGTCGATGGCCTGCTGTACGTCGGCCGGCGACACCACATTCCGCTGGTTTTCCGCGGCCCAGAAATCGGCTTCCCGCATGACGTCCGTCACGCGGCCCATACGCAGGCTCAACTTCTCCGAGTCGTCCGAAATTCGGGCACTGTGTTCGATCAAGCGGGCGACGGCCCGTCGATCGAAGGCTCGAAGTTCTTCCTTACTCGCCAAGGCTGCGATGAGTCGGGCGTACGCGAGTATGCCGGTCTCGGACCGGTCCATGTCCCCGCCGTAGTCCACCGACACCTTGAACAAGTCATTGAACTCCGGATCGAGGTTGGACAGCAGGTAATAGATTCTGGGTTCGCCGGTCAGAATCACTTTAACGTCCAGCGGGATAGGCTCGGGTTCAAGTGAGACTGTGCTCACGAGACTTAGTGCCTGGCCCAGCGATTCGATGCGCACCATGCGTGAATCCAATGCCCGCTTGAGTCCTTCGTATGCATATGGCTGTGTCAGCAACTTGACGGCATCGACAATGAGATAACCACCATTGGCGCGGTGGAGCGCACCCGAACGGATCAGGCCGAAATCGGTCACCAGAGCGCCCATCTCAGCGATGTGTTCGACTCGTCCGATGAGGTTGGCGAACGTCGGATTGTCCTCGTATATCACGGGGGCGCCGCCGTTCGAGGAATTATCCACCAGCAGGTTTATTTCGTAACGGCGGAAGGCCATCGACGCCTGCAGCTGCGGCAGTGGATTTCCGGGCATGCCCGGTTGACCCGTTTGCGCCTGCATCTGCGCCTGCATTTGCGCCTGATGATCGGCCAGGAACACGTCCACGTTGTCGGTAATGTCTGATGACACGGCCTCGAGGTAGGAGACGATCCGCGAAAACTCTCCATAGCGTTCCTTGAGAGCCTCGATCATGTGCCCCACTGCGAAGGCAGACACATCCCGATTGAGGTCTCGAATCTGGTTGCGCCGGTCCTTGTCCCACTCAGGAATTTGACGCACGGTCGCCTGCAGTTCCTGCTGCAGCGATTCGATCTCCGATTCGAACTGTTGCCGTTCTTCTGATTTCAGGCGCTGGAAAACCTCCGGTGAGATGACCTCGCCGTCTTTCATGGGAGCGAGCGCCAGTCCGACGGGGGTGCGCACGAGAGCCACGCTCTTTTTCTTGGCTTTTTCGGCAAGCTCCTCGAAGGCGTGTTCCTGCTTCTCCTTGAATTCCTGGTCAATGGCTTGGCGGCGGGCGCGGTAGTCTTCGCTGTCGAATGCAGCCGGGATCGCGGTCTTCAATTCTTCGATGAGGTTTGTCATGTCCTCTCGAAGTTCAGAGCCGCGGCCAGGTGGGAGTTCGACGGCCAGGGGCTTTTGAGCATCCTCGAAATTGTTCAGTACGCACCAGTCGTTGGGTACGGGCTGGTCCTGGGCTGCCCGCTCCAAATATTCCCGCACCGTCGTATGGCGTCCCGTCCCCTGGGCGCCATGAACGAACAAATTGTACCCATCCCGCTTGATTCGAGTGCCGAAGTGCAAGGCCTCGACAGCCCTCTCCTGCCCCAGGACACCGACGTGGGGCGTCAGGTCCGCCGTCGTCCTGAACGGGAGTTCGGACGTTCGGCAGCGTGTATAGAGCGCGTTCTTGCTCAATGGCCGAGGAGCCATGACGGAATCCAGTTGGTTACACGTTAAGAGTGACGGGGTGCGGTTTCACTGACGATTCATGGGGTTCCGGCTCGGCAACGTCAAGGTGTGTCGGTCTCGGTGTCCGCCCCGAACTCGATCGATTCCATGTCCGCATCCGACAATCCGAAGTGATGACCAATCTCGTGGACCAGCACATTTCTGACGATCGCCGCGAGCGACTCTTCGGATTCACACCAGAAGTCAAGGATCGGGCGCCGGTAGAGAAATATGATTTCGACATCCGATGGGGCATCGAGAACGCTTCGCTGATCCAGGCTCACACCCCGATAGAGACCCAGGAGCTCGAACTCGTTCTCCGCTCCAAGTTCACGCATCGTTTCCGCGTCGGGGAATTCCGCGACTTGGATTACCACATCCGCCGTCCGGGCGCGGAACGCATCGGGCAACGAGGCATAGACCTCGGCGGCCAGCGCTTCGACGTCCGACGCGCTCGGTGGCGCGTCAGATGTGCGCGCACCGTTCTCCACCATCTTTACGGCGGGGTTCCCCGCAACTCTTGGTCTCCCTGCCCTATCTCGGCGCCATGCGCAACGCACCGTCCAGCCGGATGACTTCTCCGTTCAGCATCCGGTTGCCGCAGATATAAAGCACCATCGAGGCATATTCGTCCGCGGTCCCAAGCCGCGACGGGAAGGGTACGCTCTCACCAAGCGCCTTCTGCGCCTCCTCGGGCAGCGAAAACATCAGCGGTGTCGCGAACAAGCCTGGAGCAACGGTCATGACGCGGACGCCTTTCGACGCAAATTCTCGGGCCAGTGGCAGCGTGAGAGACGCAATGCCGCCCTTTGAAGCCGAGTAGGCCGGTTGACCGATTTGGCCGTCATAGGCCGCGACCGAGGAAGTGTTGACGATTACGCCTCGCTCTCCGTCGTCGTTTTCCGGGTCGAGTTCCAGCATCTCTGCTGCGGCCAAGCGTGCGCAGTTGAAGGTACCGATCAGATTGATCTCGATGATCTTGCGGAAATCGTCGAGTGGGAGAGGACCTCGGCGGCTGACTGCCCGACCGGGCGGGCCGATTCCCGCGCAATTGACCAGCACCCGGGCGACACCATGGGCCTCCCGTGCAGCAGCAATGGCGGCCTCGGCGGCGTCCGAACTGGATACGTCGCATTCGATCCCGACACCGCCAATCTCGGATGCCATCGTTTGCGCGGCTTCCGCGTTGATGTCGAATATCGCGACCTTGGCTCCGGACGCAGCCAACGCACGGGCTGTTGCAGCGCCTAGGCCCGATGCCCCGCCGGTGACAATGGCAGCAGTCCCATTGAGATCCATAGCGTGTCCCCATATCTGTGAAAGCAACGGCCTCAAACCGAAGCGTTGATTTAGCAGATTGGCTCTGGATACGCGATAAGAACTCTGTTGCGGGCTGATCCCTGATGACCCATATGCATGACATGTCCAACTCTGACGACCGCGGCGGCCACGATTTGGGGTCGGATGACGACGCCCAAATCGTTCAGAGTGGGTTTTGGAACAAGGTCAGACGGACCCTGGGGAGGGTACCCTTCCTCGATGAAGCCATTGCCGCCTATTTCTGCGCCATAGATCCCCGGACCCCCCGGCATGTTCAGGTCATGTTGCTCGGGGCTCTCGCCTACTTCGTGGTGCCCACCGATATGATTCCGGATTTTATTGCTGGATTGGGTTTCACTGATGACGCCACGGTGCTTGCGGCAGTGATCGGTACGGTGAGGCGCCATATCACCAGTGATCACCGGGAACGTGCATCCTCGGTTCTCAGCGATCTCACCGGCACTACGTTACACACCCCCGACGAACCATCCTAATTGCGGCTTTGGGCGGCGCCATCCTGCGGTCAGCCTCCCGATCGATCGCGTGCCTCGCGCTCGATCTGGGCTTCACGACGGGCAATGTAGAATGTGCTCGAAAAAATGATGGCTGCACCGACCCAGGTCCAAATATCGGGCACTTCGCTAAAGGCGATGTACCCAATCAAAGCCGTGAACGGCAGGCGCGTGAAGTCGAAGGGCATGATCACCGTGGTCTCGGCAATGGCAAAAGCCTTCGTCATGGCCAGGTGGGCGCAGGTTCCCGAGACGCCAACCATGATCAACCACATGAGTTCCTCGGCGGTCGGCCACTGCCAGACGAACAGCGCGGGAATGAGGGCGGCGGGAACCATGAACAGGTTGAGGTAAGCGACGATCGTCGTCGATGACTCGGTGCGCGAGAGGATCTTGATGACGATGAAGGCGGCCGCCATACCTGCAGCCGATAGAATCACGATGAGAAGATTCGGATCGAGTTCGGCAAATCCCGGACGGAGAATCAGGATAGCGCCCGCGAAACCGACCAGGGTGGCCGTCCAGCGTCGTAAACGTACAACTTCCTTGAGGACGATGATGGCCAGAACAGTCGTGAACAGCGGGGCCGTGAAGCTGAGTGCCACTGCGTCTGCGACCGGAACCACCGAAACGGCGTAGAACCAGGTGACTTGGAACACCAAAGCCATGCAGCCGCGAACGAGGAGCAGTCCGTATCGGTTTGCGCGAAGGATGCCGAGACCATGGCGGAAGAAAAGGGGCGACAGCGCCATGAGCCCGAACAAATTGCGGAAGAATACGGTTTCAATGGCGGGTATCGAGGACGAGACCTCGCGAATGCCACCGACCATGGTTGAGAAGAACAGCGAGGCCACGATCATCAGAATGGCGCCCTTTGCAGCTGCCGTAAGCCGCCCTTGTGAGGTGGCGGCTTCCGCGCGGCTGGAAGGCACTCCGGCACTGCTGGGATCGGTCATGGGATGGTGGCCTGCGGACTGAGGGAGAGATCAATACCCCCCCTCTTGTCTCACATACATACAGCATGATGGAGCGGGCTCGCGCGGATTCTCGTTGGGGTCACATGATCAATTTGCCCGGCAGGCGCTTCCCACGTGCCCGCGTCCTCGGCATTATTCGCACGTGTGACGGACTCGAAATAGCCCAGACCCGAGACCCAAGGAGTTCTCCATGCAGGGTGATGCGCAACCGCTATGGGAACCGGCACAAGATCGTGTCGAACAGACCACCCTGTACGCCTTCATGCGCGCCATGGAGGAGCGCTGGGATGAGACGTTTATCGATTTCTCAGCGTTCTGGCGTTGGACGGTCGAGGAGGATGAAAAGTTCTGGCTCTCGTTGTGGGATTACTGCGACGTTGTCGCGGAGAAGCGGGGCGAGCGCATCGTGGAACACAAACATCGGATGCCCGGCGCGCGCTGGTTTCCCGACGCACGTCTCAGTTACCCGGAGAACCTGCTGCGTCGGCGCGATGACGCTGTGGCGATGGTTTTCTGGGGCGAAGATCAAGTCCGCCGCGAGCTCACCTTTAATGAAGTCTACGACCAAGTGTCCTGCACGGCCCAGGCACTTGCCGCCATGGGCGTCGCGAAGGGCGATCGCGTGGCGGGTTTCATGCCCAATATGCCCGAAACCATCATCGCCATGCTGGCCACCACGAGTCTTGGCGCCATCTGGTCTTCCTGCTCACCGGATTTCGGCGTCAAAGGACTCTTGGATCGTTTCGGACAGATCACACCGAAGGTTCTGTTCGCGGGTGACGGCTATTTGTACAACGGCAAGCCATTTGACAGCCTGGAGCGGGTCGCGGCCGTCCAGGCTGAGCTGGACAGTCTCGAATGCACGGTTGTGGTGCCGTATTCGCGCCAGGATCCGCCGATCGGAGATCTCGCTCTGACCGTTCGTTTCGATGAATTCAGCGGGGCGTACCAGCCGGGAGACATCGCGTTTGAACGAGTGGATTTCAACGATCCCCTCGTCATTCTCTATTCGTCGGGCACCACCGGCATGCCCAAGTGCATCGTGCACGGGCACGGAGGGTCTCTCCTTCAAAACCTGAAGGAGCACCGCCTGCATTCCGACATCAAGCCGGGCGACCGTCTCTACTACTTCACTACGTGCGGCTGGATGATGTGGAATTGGCTGGCGGCTGGGTTGGCGTCAGAGGCGACTTTGCTGCTCTATGACGGCTCGCCGTTCTATCCCGACGGCAACACCATATTCGACTATGCCGATGCGGCGGGTATGACGGTGTTCGGGACGTCGGCCAAGTATATCGACGCCGTCAAGAACCAGGGGCTTTCACCCAAGGATACGCATGATCTGTCGACCGTGAAGGCGATCCTCACGACGGGGTCCGTCCTGGTGCCCGAATCATTCGATTTCGTCTACCAGCACATCAAATCGGATGTCTGCCTTTCCTCCATCTCCGGCGGCACGGACATCATGGGCTGCTTTGCCGGGGGAAACCCGACGGGCTCCGTTTGGCGCGGTGAGCTGCAGACACGGGCGCTGGGAATGGCGGTGGATGTTTTCGACGCCGACGGGCACTCCGTACGCGGGGAACGTGGCGAGTTGGTCTGTACGTCCTCTTTCCCGTCGATGCCCGTGTCGTTCTGGAATGACTCCGACGGCTCGAAGTACCACGACGCCTATTTCGACGTATTCGCCAACGTTTGGCGGCACGGGGACTGGTGTGAGCTCACCGACCACGACGGCATGATCATCTTCGGCCGCTCCGACGCCGTGCTCAATCCGGGCGGAGTGCGCATTGGCACGGCGGAAATCTATCGTCAGGTAGAGCAACTCGATGAGGTGGAGGAAGGCTTGGTGATCGGACAGGAATGGGAGGGCGATACGCGGGTCGTCCTGTTCGTCCGTTTGCGCGAGGGCCTGGAACTCGACGACGCATTGGTCGATCGTATCCGCACTCAGATTCGCCAGAACGCTTCGCCCCGGCACGTGCCCGCGAAAATCCTTCAGGTCCCCGACCTGCCGCGGACCATTTCCGGCAAGATCACCGAACTCGCCGTCCGTGAGATTATTCATGGTCGGCCCGTGCGTAACACGGACGCCATGGCGAATCCGCAGGCGCTGGAGCATTACAAGGACAGGCCGGAACTGGCGACGTGAACTGGATCGGCCCGACCACAAATAGAGGGATGCGACTCTGCGAGATTCTCCATTCTTGCGAGGTTGGCGCGCCAAACATCTCCGGAGACGTTTTCCAGATCACTGAGCATCTGGCGTTTTATGAGTTTACCCCGCTTGTCGAAGTACTCCGTGATGGTCGCGAGAACGATGTCCTGTCGTACTCGAACTCGTCGCAATCCATAGGCGGAACTGCGCGCAACCTTCTTGTCCACCGGCTTGATGTCGACGACGAAATGATCGATCCCATCGATGTTTTCGTCTGCCTGACGCTCATAGACGAATCGATCTGCGGACTCCGATACAAGGTCCTCGAACGTATAGTCCGTGCCCATGAAGTAATTTTTTCGGCCGCCCTTGGCGATCCGTTTCATCTTCTTTTTGTAGGCGGGCAAATAGAGCCACTGCTCGTCGGCCTTTTCTTTGTGCTGCCAGGTCAGCACGGCCACACCCTTGACCCCTGAAGGACTGTGAAAGACGACCAGGTATTTGAACTCGCCGTCTTCATCTTTTCGGACGTAGCGACGAAGTTCCCGTTCTTCCTTGTTCCCGGCCCGATCAATCAACGTCATGTTCTGAATTTCGAACTCATGCGCCTGTTCGTGACGCTCCGTCATCAAATCGATGATAGCGCGGCCATCCATTGCGCTTGCGTCTACGGCAAGCGCGTTCCCCGATGCCAGGAGCCAGCCTCCCATGACCAGTGAGAGCATCCGCGAAGCAGTCGCGGTTCTGTGTCAGCTGGTTCCATCCTCAATATGCATGACCCTTACCCTCAACCGGTCTCCGAACGCAACTCGGCTTGAACCAGTCTCGAGGTTGTCGGCGGAAGGGCCTTAACCTCGATCAGGTGTAAAGGCAGGCAGGCCTAAAACTGAAATTCCGACGGCCTAATCGGCCAACAGCGATTTCCGGCTAGCGAAGAATTCATCTACCGCCGCGACGAAGGAATCGA
>MDTE01047181.1_pt1 | contig 21220 bp, 18 predicted proteins | sample 811231 | NCBI WGS metagenome assembly MDTE01 (sample SAMN05326651, study PRJNA326480) | marine metagenome | isolation source: seawater | place: Indian Ocean: Red Sea | collected 2010
ACCTTCCCGGACGACTCGGATAACAGCGGCACCCTGCTCCAGCACGCCGATGCGGCCATGTACGAGGCGAAACACAAAGGCAAGAGCGCCTATGCCCGTTTTACTCCGGAGATGAGCGAGGTTTCTCACGAGCGTCTGCAAATGGAATCTCACATGCGCAAGGCCCTGGAGCTGGGTGAATTCGAGCTCTATTTCCAACCCATTGTCGACACCGCCAGTGGTGGCCTGGTGGCGGCAGAAGCCCTGCTTCGCTGGAACAATCCGGCCATGGGCATGGTGATGCCAGATCGCTTTATTCCGCTGGCCGAGGAAACCGGCCTGATCATTCCGATCGGCGAATGGGTCGTCAAGGAAGCCTGTCAAGCCGCGTACTGCTGGCAGGCGATGACCGGGCGCGAGATCAGCATTGCCGTCAATGTATCACCACGCCAGTTCCGGGACCCCGGGTTTACCGACGCCATCATGCGCGCGCTGAACGACAGCAATTTACGGCCGGAACTGCTGGAACTGGAAATCACGGAACGGCTGATTCTGGACAATTCCATCGAAACCGCTGATATCCTCAAACAACTCGACAAAGTTGGAATCCGCTTGTCGGTCGACGATTTCGGAACTGGTTATTCGGCACTCAGCTATCTGAAAAGCTATCCGTTCGATACCCTGAAAATCGACAAGTCATTTGTTCAGGATGTCCTGAAAGAGAACGAAGATGCTTCCCTTGTCCGCGCGATCATCAACATGGCCCACAGCCTCGGCCTGAAAGTGGTTGCCGAAGGGGTTGAGGAAGAAGACCAGACTCACTTCCTGAAAGCAGAGCATTGCGACTACTCCCAGGGTTACTTCTATAGTCGCCCCCTGCCCGAGCAGGACTTCATTCACTGGCTCGAAACCAATGAGCGGGCCAATCTAAAGTAATCAATACGGCACAACCATGGACGACTCAATCCTGGTCGTGAACTGCGGCAGTTCATCACTGAAACTCGCCCTGTTTGATCACGACCACCAGAAAATCACCTCCGCCCTGGCGGAAAGACTTAATCAATCCGATGCCTTTGCACGCATCAATGGCGATGAAACACCGGTTCACTTACCTTCCGGTGCCAGCCACAGCCAGGCGCTGGCGGCGCTCGTCAACGCATTTAAAGACCGGGCTCTGATGACGGGCGAGCCCATGGCTGTTGGCCATCGAGTGGTCCATGGGGGCGAAACCTTCCGTGAAGCTTCGTTGATTGATGATCAAACGGTATCCGCCATTGAAGCCTGCGCTGCGCTGGCCCCCCTGCATAACCCGGTAAACCTTGCGGGCATTCGCGCCATGCAGGCGCTGTTCCCGAACGTTCCACAGGTCGCGGTGTTCGATACCGCTTACCATCAGACCCTGCCCGAGCGCGCTTACCGATACGCACTACCGGAACGGTGCTACAGCGACTGGGGAGTGCGTCGTTACGGCTTCCACGGCACCAGTCATTATTTCATGGCACACGAGGCCGCTCGTCTGCTGGACAAGACACCAGCCACCACCTCAATTATCTCTGCCCATCTGGGTAACGGTTGTAGCATCACAGCGATCCAGAATGGGCTCAGCGTCGATACCAGCATGGGTCTGACTCCGCTTGAGGGACTCGTGATGGGCACCCGCAGCGGGGACGTCGATCCCGGGCTGTTTGACTACCTCGCAAGTCGGGGTATGAGTGCCGGTGACGTCCACGAGATGCTAAATAAAGAAAGCGGATTACAGGGACTCTCAGGCCAGACCAACGACATGCGAACCTTGTGCGAGCTGGCTGACCATGGCCACGAACCCTCACAGTTGGCAATTGACGTATTCTGCTTCCGCCTGGCGCGGTATATTGGAGCGATGACCGCGTCCCTGACAAAACTGGACGCTCTGGTCTTCACTGGCGGCATCGGTGAAAACAGTGCCCGCATTCGCCAGGACACAACCCGACATCTGCACCTGCTTGGGATTGAGCTGGATCCGGACCTCAACGAGCATCACGGCCGCTGGAGTGATGGCCGCATCAGTTCCCCGGACTCGCGTTATCCGGCGCTGGTCATTCCCACAAATGAAGAACTGGTGATTGCCCGAGAAGCCTCCCGCCTGGCCGCTGCCGGCACCGAACACTCCGAAGAATGAAACCTGGAACAATCATGGCAAAAAGTCTTTTCATAGCCCCAACCTCTCTTGACTCCGGCCTGACATCCGTATGCCTTGGTCTTCTGCGTGCCCTGGAACGGGAAGGAGTGAGCGTCGGCTTTTACAAACCATTCAGTCAGTCCGTACACAGAGGCGAAGCGCTTCATAACGACGGCAAGGATTCTTCGGTGGCCTTTGTGCGTGCCCGCAGCCACCTCGAACCACCCGACCCGATTCCTCTGAAACAAGCCCAGCAGCTGTTGAACCACGGCAAAGCCGACCTGCTGATGGAGAACGTCGTCGGTGAATACCAGAAAGTCGCCAATGAAGCGGATGTGGTCATCATTGAAGGATTGGTACCGGACAGAACCGAAGCCTATATCGCGCGGCTGAACGTGGAAGTCGCCCGCAATCTCGGTTCCGAAGTGATCCTGGTGAGCACACCGAAGAGCTGTACTGCCAGCGAGCTCGATGATGACCTGGATTTCTCCTCGCGCCTGTTTGCGGCACCGTCGGATCCGGACGTGATTGCGGTCATTCTTAACAAGGTGGGAGAACCACAGAAGTCCGGTATGGCACTGGATCATCCACCGGCAAGTGAAGCCACTGAAACCGATTATCACACCTCCTGCAAAGTATTCGCGAACGGCCGCTTCCAGTTGCTGGCGCAGATTCCCTGGCAACCCCAACTGCTGGCACCCCGGGTCTCTGATGTAGCGCGAGAGCTTGGTGTTCCGGTACTGCACGAAGGACAAATGCACTCACGGCGGGTGCAGCGGGTATCAGTGTGCGCCAGATCCATCCGCAACATGACCGACACCCTCAAGCCAGGCACTCTGATGGTCACCCCTGGTGATCGCGAGGATATCGTAGTGGCCACGGCCGTTGCCGCCCTCAATGGTGTCCCGCTTGCCGGACTGATGCTGACAGGCGGCCTGATGCCGGACGACCGGGTTATAGAGTTGTGTCGGCGAGCACTGGACACCGGTTTGCCAGTGCTGAGCTCGGAAACCAATACCTACGAGAGCGCCCACCTTTTGGCAAATCTGTCTTCAGCCATTCCCATTGACGATCCGGAGCGTATTGAAGAAGCCATGGAATCTGTGGCCCGGCGAATCAACACCCAGTGGCTGCAGGAGCACCTGAAAGTTCAGCGCCAACGTCGGCTCTCGCCTCCGGCATTCCGTTATCAGCTATCGGAGCGAGCCCGGGCTGCAGCCAAGCGGATCGTCTTGCCAGAAGGCAGTGAACCCAGAACCATTCAGGCAGCCATTATCTGTCATCAACGTAACCTCGCTCATTGCGCGCTGATCGGTGATCCACACGAAATTCGCTCAGTCGCCGCCTCCCAGGGCGTGGAACTGCCAAATGACCTGGAAATCATAGACCCGCAATCGGTGCGCGAGCGTTACGTGGCGCCCATGGTGGAGCTGAGAAAGCATAAAGGCCTGACACCGGATATGGCCGAAGCCATGCTGGAGGATAACGTCGTTCTGGGTACCATGATGGTGGCCATGGACGAAGCCGACGGACTGGTATCCGGCGCTATTCATACCACGGCCAACACCGTGCGCCCTGCCCTCCAGCTGATCAAGACCCATGACAACGCCAAGGTGGTGTCATCGGTGTTCTTCATGTTGTTACCGCAACAGGTGCTGGTATATGGCGACTGCGCCATCAACCCAGACCCGAATGCCGAGGAACTGGCCGATATTGCCATACAGAGTGCCGAATCTGCTGAAGCCTTTGGTATTGAACCTGTGGTTGCGATGATCAGCTACAGTACCGGCGAATCCGGCAGCGGTGAGGATGTCGACAAGGTTCGCGAAGCCACCCGCATTGCCCGGGAACGGCGCCCGGATCTGCTCATTGACGGACCGCTGCAATACGATGCTGCGGCGATTGAGAGCGTGGCAAAATCCAAAGCCCCGGGCAGCAAGGTAGCCGGCAAGGCTACCGTGTTTGTGTTCCCGGACCTGAACACGGGCAACACCACCTACAAGGCGGTGCAGCGCAGTGCCAATGTCGTCAGCGTGGGGCCCATGCTCCAGGGCTTGCGAAAACCGGTAAACGACCTGTCCCGCGGGGCCCTGGTGGAAGATATTGTCTTCACCATTGCCCTGACGGCAGTACAGGCAAAACAGGTCGCCGATGCAGGAGCCGCCTGATCAGGGCTCCTGGCAGGGACTAGCCCCGGCAGATCAGCGTTTAACGCTTTTCTGCCGGGTCTTCTTGATCCGACGGCCTTTCTTCAGGTCGTTGTCCTTCTTGACCTTTTGCCGAGGCGTCAGACGGTCGACCTTGGTTGCAAAGGGGTTCTCGCCTGACTTGAATTCAAACCGTATCGGCGCGCCTACGACTTTCAGCACCTTTCTGAAGGTGTTTTCAAGGTAACGCTTGTAAGCACCGGGCAGTGAATCCACCTGATTACCATGCACCACCACAACCGGCGGGTTGGAGCCACCCTGGTGAGCGTATCGCAGCTTGATGCGGCGACCATGAACCATCGGCGGTTGGTGTTGAGCAACGGCATCCTGAAGGATTGCAGTCAACCGGTTGGTTGGCCACTTTGACATCGCGGATTCATAGCAGGCCTGGACCGACTCATACATGGTTCCCACGCCCGTGCCGTGCAGTGCCGAGATATAATACTTGTCCGCGTAATCCAGGAAATCCAGGCGCCTGGCTACCTGCTCTTTTACCCGGTCACGGTCTTCCGGATCCATGCCATCCCATTTGTTGATGGCGATCACCAGTGAGCGGCCCGCATCCAGTACAAACCCGATCAGGTGCAGATCCTGGTCTACCAGCCCCTCCCGGGCATCGATTACCAGAATCACGACATGGGCATCATCAATCGCCTGCAGTGTCTTGATAATGGAGAACTTCTCCACCGCCTCGCGAACATTTTTTCGGCGACGAACCCCGGCAGTGTCAATCAAGGTATACTCATGGCCCTGGCGCTCATAGGGAATGTATACGCTGTCACGGGTAGTGCCCGGCATGTCATACACCACCACCCGGTCTTCACCGAGCATGCGATTAACCAAAGTAGACTTGCCCACATTCGGCCGCCCCACCACACCAATCCGGATGCCCGGGTAGCGATCTGCCCGATCCTGATCTTCCGGATTTTCCGGTTCCGGCAGCAGCGCTTCCAGCAAAGACAGAATGCCACGGTTATGGGCCGCCGCAATCAGAAACGTGGACTCGAACCCCAGGCTGTAGAAGTCCGCTGCCGCCACGTCCGGATCCTGGCCATCGGTCTTGTTAACCACCAGATGAGCCTGTTTGCCCGATTTGCGCAGATAATCCGCGATCATTTCATCGCCTGCCGTCAGCCCTGCCCGACCGTCCACAAGAAACAGCACAATGTCCGCTTCTTCTACGGCCTGCATTGACTGGCGAGCCATTTCGGCGTCGATACCGGCTTCATCGCCGGTCAGGCCGCCGGTATCGATAACGATGAACTTCTGGCCTTCGTAGTTGCCCTCACCGTATTTGCGGTCCCGGGTCAGCCCGGGAAAGTCCGCCACAAGGGCATCCCTTGAGCGGGTCATCTGGTTAAACAACGTGGACTTACCAACGTTGGGGCGGCCTACAAGGGCGATAACTGGGGTCATATTGATCTGCTATTCAAGAAACCAGAAACCCGGCATCGCAGGCTAAAGCCAGGGCCGGGCATAAACGTATCGGGGCGTGCTCAGTCGTCCTGGTCAATTCTCAGGACGGCCATCTTCCCGCCATTTCCATAAACCAACAGGTTACCATCTTCGATCACCTGAACCGGTACGCGGATACCGTCACTATCGAACTCACGTTGACCCTGCAGACTGCCATCTACGGTTGACAGTACATGCAGATAGCCTTCAAAGTCGCCCACAACGAGGTAGTCACCTGAAACAGCCGGACGGGTCAGCTGGCGCCAGGACAGGCTATCCTGAACCCAGAGCTCACGCCGGTCGCTGCCACGGAGCGCTACGATATCGCCGTTGGCGGAGGACAGAAAGATATTGCCGTTACCAATCGCGGGCGAGTAGAAGCTTGATGCCCGACGGCTCCAGATTTCCTGCCCGGAACGAATATCCACCAGCGCCAGCTTACCCTGATAACCGACGACCATAATGGCAGAATCCAGAACCAGCGGCTGACCGCCGATATCCACCAGGCGTTCCAGTTCGGTACGACCCTGGGGCTGACCGACCTCATACTGCCACACTGGCTGCCCGTCTGCGGCGGTAAGTGCAATGACGCGACCGTTGGCAAACGAGGAGATCACAATATCGCCGCCCACCAAAGGTGCGGCTGCGGTGCGCACGGTCAGTACCGGCACTTGAGCCTCATATTGCCAGCGGCGCTCACCCGTCGCTGCGTCGTGGGCAATCACACGGCCATCGGTGGTTTGCACAACCACGAGGTTACCGTTGGATTGAGGCGCGGCCAGAACCTCGGTGGGCAGAGGTACCCGCCAGGCCTCGGTACCGTCCTCCGATGACAGAGCCACCAGCTCAGCATCCCGGGTGACCATATAGAGGTGCCGGGCATCAGCGCCCGGGCCGGCAAAGAACTGCTCATCGTAGTCTTTCTGCCAGATAACCTCGCCGTCCGCCGGCCTGACCGTCGCAACAACCCCGTCAGCGGAAGCCGCGTAAATCAGGTCGCCGGCGTAAAGAGGCGCGATCTGAAGCAACTGATCGTCATGGCCGTCACCAACGGACATGCTCCATACGGTGTCCAGTTCAACAGTTTCGCTGATTTCAGGCACAGGAGCGGGTTGCTCAAAGGTGTCTGTACTGCTGCACCCGGCGATTCCGACCAACAGACCACAAAACACCGAGCCAAGCCCGACCTTGAGCGTGCGCCCAACGAACATCAAGCGTCCTCCCCGACACCGAGGTCTGACAGTTTCAGTTCAAGAATGCCGCTACGGCCCTGCTGGCTCTGCTCTCGTGCCGCCAGATACGCCTCACGCGCACCGTCCCGATCGCCCTTGGCCAACAGAACATCGCCTTTCAACTCGGAGAAGATGGCCGCGAAGGCATCGGCGTCCGTGGCGTTGTCCAGAGTGGCAAGCGCGGCATCGTGTTCGCCAGCGGCAAACTGGGCCCGGGCAAGACGATTACGAATCACCAGCTCCAGAGCCGGGTGATCGGCCGCTTTTTCCAGTGCCCAGCTCAGTGTTTCAACAGCGGCCCCGGGATCCTCACCCTCAACCATTTGCTGCCGTGCCAGAACCAGGTTGCCATAGATGGCGTAGGCGCTGTCGCCGTGTTCGTCTCTCAGTGTCTCCGCCACAAATCCCACGGTGTCGGCAGACTCTTCATCGGCAGAGGAGAACGCGTTCAGCAGATTGGCAAACTGGTTAGCGGCTTCGGCGCGTTGTTGAGCCTGATGGTTCTGCCAGGCCTGCCATCCGAAGACGATGGCCAGAGCCGCACCAATACCGATGAGCAGCGAGCTTCCGTTATTTTTCCACCAGTCCTTGATCGCCTGGACCTGTTCTTCTTCGGTGCGCAACTCCGCCATGAAAACTCCTGTTATTCGTTAAAACTGCCTGTTTATATAGACTCTTCTTACAGCAAACCGGCGAGAACACCTGCCAGGTCTGCCTGAGCGATTTCTTGTTGGGGCTGATCGTCACGTAACGGCTTGAGCCCCGCCGTACCCTGGGCGATTTCGTTTTCGCCCAGAATCACCGCAAAGCGTGCGCCACTGCGGTCTGCTTTCTTCATCTGGCTCTTGAAGCTACCGCCACCACAGTGTGAGACCACAATCCGGCCCGGCAATTCATTTCGTAGCGTTTCTGCCAGCGCCATCGCCGGGGCTACCGCCTGGTCACCCATGGCCGTGACGTAAACGTCAGCCTGATTGTTCACATGTTCGGGGACCAGTTCCAGGGTCTCCAGTAACAGAATCAGCCGTTCGAGCCCCATGGCAAAGCCTACCGCTACGGTGGGTTTGCCTCCAAGCTGCTCCACCAGACCATCGTAACGGCCACCGGCACAGATCGTGCCCTGGGCACCCAGACTGTCGGTAATCCACTCGAACACGGTTTTGCCGTAATAGTCCAACCCGCGCACCAGGGCCGGGTTTACCGTGTAGGCAACGCCCGCCGCATCCAGCATCGCTTTCAGTTGCTCGAAATGCTGGCGAGACTCATCGTCCAGATAATCATCCAGGCTCGGTGCGCCCTGTAGAATTTCCCGCGTGGCTGGATCCTTGCTGTCCAGTATCCGCAAAGGGTTGGTGGTTAACCGGCGCTTGCTGTCATCGTCGAGCTTACCCTGATATTGCTCCAGATAAGCAACCAGGGCCTGACGGTAGACTTTCCGGGAGTCGCTGGTACCGATGGAGTTGATCTCGAGTCTGGCATGGTCGGACAACCCCAGGGCGCTCCACAGGCGCGCCGTCAGGATCAACAGCTCGGCATCAATGTCAGGGCCGGCCATACCGAAGCATTCAACACCAATCTGATGAAACTGGCGGTAACGGCCTTTCTGTGGCCGCTCATGCCGGAACATCGGACCGGTGTACCAAAGCCGCCGGGTCTGATTAAAGAGCAGCCCATGCTCTTCCGCTGCACGCACGCACCCGGCCGTACCTTCGGGCCGCAGAGTAAGGCTATCGCCGTTGCGGTCTTCAAAGGTATACATCTCTTTTTCAACGATGTCAGTGACTTCACCGATCGATCGTTTGAACAACTCGGTATGTTCGACCACGGGCATACGGATTTCCTGATAGCCGTATTGTCCGAGAACCTGTCGAACGGTGGATTCAACGTACTGCCAGACCGGTGTCTGGTCCGGGAGAATATCGTTCATCCCCCGAATTGCCTGAATCTTTGCCAAAATAATATCCTGATAGGTTTCTGAAATCGGTTCTGATCAGTCTGAGGACTTGGCGATGACCGCGCTGTCCTGGTCCTGACGCCGTGAGACTTCCTCGCGAATCAGGCGTTCAAGGTCGTCCACCAGCGTTGCGTTGTCCAGCTTCTGGTTTGGCTTTCCGGCCATATAGAACAGGTTTTTCGGTGTGCCACCGGTCAGACCGATATCCGCTACCTTTGCCTCACCCGGACCGTTAACAATACAGCCAATAATGGCTACATCCATTGAGGTGTTCACATCCTCAAGCCGGGCCTCCAGATCATTCATGGTCTGGATAACATCAAAGTTCTGACGGGAGCAACTTGGACAGGCTATAAAGTTAATGCCGCGGCTGCGTAACCGGAGACTTTTGAGAATGTCGAAGCCGACTTTGATTTCCTGAACAGGGTCGGCGGCAAGGGAAACCCGAATGGTGTCACCAATGCCGTCCATCAACAGCATACCCAGGCCAATGGAAGACTTGACCGTACCAGAGCGGAATCCACCGGCCTCAGTGATACCCAGGTGCAGCGGTTGCTCAATCTGGGAGGCGATAAGGCGGTAGGCCGCGACGGTCATGAACACTTCCGAAGCTTTCAGGCTGACCTTGAAGTCCTGGAAATCGTGCTTGTCCAGGATATCGATGTGGCGCATCGCCGATTCTACCAGCGCTTCCGGCGTGGGCTCCCCGTATTTGCGTTGCAGCGCTTTCTCCAGCGAACCCGCGTTTACCCCGATCCTGATCGGAATGTTGCGGTCCCGGGCGGCACTGATCACCGCGCTGACCCGGTCGTCCCGGCCAATGTTACCGGGATTGATGCGCAGGCAGTCCACACCAAGCTCTGCAACTCGGAGCGCTATCTTGTAGTCAAAATGGATATCGGCCACCAACGGTAACGAGACCTGCTGGCGAATCTTGCCAAAGGCCTCAGCCGCCTCCATGGACGGAACCGACACCCGCACGATATCCGCTCCGGCCTCCTGGATAGCCTTTATCTGTGTGACTGTTGCGTCTACGTCGCAGGTATTGGTATTGGTCATGCTCTGCACCGCAATGGGCGCATCGCCGCCAACGGGAACATTACCTACCATGATCTGACGGGATTTACGTCTTTTGATCGGAGACTCTTGTTTCATGGGATTCAACCAGAAATCTTTGGGAAGAAAATTCTGCTCAGGGCTCGAGCGTAAACTCTGACCGATTGTTTACGACGCGAAAATTACCAAGATCCATCGGTTCGCCCTGAAATTCCAGGGACTCCACCGCGCTCATGGCGCCCACCACAACTCTGAGCGGTGGCTGCCCGCTCACGTCCAGGGCATCGCCCTCTCGGCGTAACGCGCTGGCCAACCGATTGCCCGCACCATCTGTGACCTGAATCCAGCAGTCGTCACTGAACGTCATGGCCAACCTCACGGTTTCAACCGGGGCCTCCATCACTTCAGACTCAGTCAGAGCGGGATCCGGGGATTGCGCAACAACGGGCGGCTGTTCCACCGAAGGCTGCTCTGACAGCAACTCTTCCTGACCGAGGCTTCCGCCCTCGGTCGGCTCGCTCAGAGCTTCAGTATCCGTCACAGCGCCATTCTCTGCTTCAACGTTTCCGACTGAACTGGTGCCTGAATCCATCTGTTCCGGTTCGGCCGACTGGTCAGCCTCTTCGATAACGGAGGGCGCATCTTCCGGTCTAGCACTGGCATCGCTAACGGCCTCGCCACTCCGTGCTTCCAGAGACTCCGAGATACCGTCGGCATTACTTTGAACCGGCTCCGACACCGGTTTTACGAGATAGCTATACGCCAGAAAGCCAACTACCCCGAGGAATGCCAGCAACACAACCAGTTTGGCAATCTGCCGCTTTCGTTTTTTCTTGCGCTCGATATCAACCAGAGGATTGGACTGGTGCTCCTGCTCCCGCTGCTGACGCAGGGGCTCAAGTTCCGAGTCGAGCGCTGCAATCAGGGCGTCTGCATTCAGTTGCACCTGGCGGGCATAGGTTCGAACATACCCTTTGAGAAACAACTCGGTATCAACCTTGCTGTAATCACCTTCCTCAATGGACTGGATTACCGAAGGGCGCAGGTGTTGCTGATCTGCAATGTCTGAAACGCTGAGCCCGAGCTTCTCCCGGGCGCGCCTTAGCTGCTGGCCAACCGAGGCCTCGGAAGCTGGCTGTGACTGCTCCTCACCGGTCATTGGCAATCAGTACCTTATATTGTTGATATTCGACAGATTCCGGATACTCGTTTCTGAGCAATAGTGCCAGGCTGGCTTCCTGATCCCTGTCCTGGAAATGCCGGGCAATCCGGATACCGGTATACAGACTCTCCGGTGAATGCGTCAACCGGGTATTGCGCTGTATCATGGTCTGAAGACGGCTGTAGTATCGAGAGGCCTGAGAAAAGTTATCCTGCTCAACCAGCACCCGAGAGAGGGACAACAGGGTGCGGGCTTCGCCCCGCGTAAGCTCCACGGCACGCCGATAGGCAGATTCGGCCGATTCCAGCGAACCAAGCCGTTCTTCTGTCAGCCCGAGGTTATAAAAAACGGCTCCCCGGTCTTTGTACTCCGTATCACGTGAGGCTATCCGGAACTGGTCCCGGGCCTCCTCAAACCGTTTGAGGCTATACAGGAAAGCACCGTAATACACTCTTCCGCGGGTATAGTCTCCATCTGAGGCAATGGCATCCCGGAAGCTTTTTTCCGCCAGGCTTTCCTCACCCTCCGCGCTCAACACCAGGCCCCGGGCAGCAAGTGCCGGTGCGCTTCGGTTGTCGATTTCTAACGCCCGCTCCAGGTGGTCACGGGCACGATCCAGATTCCCCTGACCAATGTAGGCAGTCGCCAGTTGAACGTAATTGTTGAGGGCTTTCTGTCGGTCGGCTTCACGGCTGAACCGGCTGTCGGTGGTGGTGACACAGCCCGATAACATGACCCCGATAACCAGAACCACAGCGGAAACGAGTTTCACGGTAACGTCCTTTGCCATCAACAAACACCTTCTCCTGTTGTCTTACCCGCCGGTTATCAGGGGTTGACCTGTTGTACTGCGATATAACGCTGGCTTCTGCGCGTGCGGTCTTCGACCCGCCCTACCAACTGGCCGCAAGCGGCATCGATGTCGTCGCCGCGGGTGGTACGGATCGTCGTGACATAACCAGCCTCGTTGAGTACGGTCTGGAATCTCCGGGTTGCGTTCATGCTTGGCCGGCGGAAATCACTTTCCGGGAACGGGTTGAACGGAATCAGGTTGATCTTGCACGGTAGCCCTTTCAGCAAAACAACCAACTCCCGGGCGTGTTCGGGTTGATCATTCACGCCTTCAATCACCGTGTACTCAATCGTGGCTTTGCGCTTGTCCGGCAGCCGCGAAAGGTAGCGCCGGGTCGCGGCCAGCAGTTCGGCAATCGGGTATTTCTTGTTCAGAGGAACCAGTTGGTTCCTCAATTCATCATTAGGTGCGTGGAGTGAGATGGCCAGTGAAACATCGGTAACTTCACCGAGACGATCCAATGCAGGCACCACACCCGACGTACTGAGCGTTACCCGACGCTTTGAAATGCCGTAAGCCAGATCCTCCATCATGAGATTCATGGCATCGACCACGTTCTCAAAATTCAGCAGTGGCTCGCCCATACCCATCATCACCACGTTGGTAATAGGACGGTCGTTGGGATCGAACGGCATGAAAGCCCGTCGTGCAACCCATACCTGGCCAATGATCTCGGCGGCAGTCAGGTTGCGGTTAAAACCACGCTTGCCGGTGGAGCAGAAGGTACAGTCCAGGCTGCAACCGATTTGCGAAGACACGCAGAGAGTTCCACGCTCACCATCCGGAATCAGGACGGTTTCAACGCTGTTGCCGTTGTCCATACGCATGACCCATTTCCGGGTGCCGTCTTTTGATGTCTCATCATAGACGACCTCAGGGCCACGAATCTCGGCAACCTCCTTGAGCTGTTCGCGCAGCGACTTGCTCATATTGGTCATTTGATCGAAGTCATCAACTCCGCGCTGATGCATCCACTGGAGAACCTGCTGGGCACGGAAACGCTTTTCCCCCAGGGTTTCAAAAAACGCCTCCAGTTTTGCCTTGGGCATTCCCAGAAGATTGACTTTTTCGGCGGCGCCCGTCATCACATAACCTCGATCAGATAACCAATTCAGGGGCACCCTGCCGGGCACCCCTGAAACAACAACCTCAGCCGCGCGGGCAGATTTCGTTGTCGTTGAAGAAATAAGCCACTTCACGCTCAGCGGAGGCAGCAGAGTCAGAACCATGGACAGCGTTGGCGTCGATGGAGGAAGCAAAATCCGCACGAATGGTGCCAGCTTCCGCTTCTTTAGGGTTGGTAGCACCCATCAGCTCACGATTCTTCAGGATGGCGCCCTCGCCTTCCAGCACCTGAACCACAACCGGGCCAGAGGTCATGAATGCAACCAGATCATTAAAGAACGGGCGCTCTTTGTGCTCGGCGTAAAAGCCCTCAGCCTGCTCCTGAGTAAGGTGCATCATCTTGGCAGCAACGATTTTCAAGTCCGCCTTCTCGAAACGGCTGTAGATTTCGCCGATCACGTTCTTGGCGACTGCGTCGGGCTTGATAATGGAGAGCGTGCGCTCGTTTGCCATGGTATTTCTCCAGTTAGTTCAGGGTTGAAAATTCAGAGGTGGGATTATACGCAGTCAGGGTGCAACTGCCTACCGCACCGAGCGAAGTCGCTCCACAACTTCGATAATCTGGGAACAGGCAAATGCAACCTCCTCTTCGGTGGTGAACCTGCCAAAGGAGAACCTGAGCGCCCGGTGAGCCAGCTCATCGCTGACGCCTATTCCTCGCAATACATAAGAAGGCTCGACCGTTGCTGAAGCGCAGGCGGAGCCCGAGGACACCGCAAGGTTGCGAAGGCCGAGCATCAACGACTCTGCTTCAACCCCTTCAAACGAAAGATTGACAATACCCGGCACACGATGTTCCCGGCTGCCATTAAAATGAACTCCGTCAAGCCCCCCGAGCCCGTCAAGGAACGCCGCACGCATCTGTTCCAGTTTACTTATTTCGGCATCAAGCCCGGTACGTGCCAGCTCGAAGGCCCGCCCCATGCCCACGATCTGATGCGTCGCCAGTGTGCCCGATCGCATGCCGCGCTCATGCCCACCGCCGTGCATCTGCGCCGCGATTCTGACCTCCGGCGCTCGCCGGACATACAACGCCCCCACCCCTTTCGGGCCATAAACCTTGTGAGCCGAGAGAGAGAGCAAATCCACCTCAAGGTCCGCAACATCCACTGGCAGCTTGCCGGCGGCCTGGGCGGCATCAACATGAAACAGCACGCCACGCTTTCTCAAGCACCGGCCGATTGCGCGGATGTCGGTCAGCGACCCAAGCTCATTGTTGACCATCATCAGGCTGACCAGGGCCGTATTATCCCGAAGGGCGGATTCGACAGACTCAACGGACACCCTGCCATCAACTCCCGGCTCCAGCCAGGTAACCTCAATGCCCTGCTGCTCCAGCCACTTACAGGTATCAATGACAGCCTTGTGCTCAATGCGGGATGTCACGATATGGGGATTATCGCGTAGCTCCGCCACCCCCTTGATGGCAAGATTGTCAGATTCTGTGGCTCCGGAAGTCCAGACGATCTCGCGGGGATCCGCGTGGATCAGATCCGCCACCTGTCTACGGGCATTTTCAACGGCGGCTTCGGCCTGCCAGCCATAACCATGAGAACGGGAAGCCGGATTGCCAAACACCCCATCCAGGGTCAGGTACTTCATCATGTCTTCAGCAACGGCGGGATCAACGGGCGTCGTCGCCGCATAGTCCAGATAGACGGGCTTTTTCATAGGCAAAAGAGGTCGGGTTATCAGGCCGTGGCCTGGTCAGTCAGTCTTTGGGTATTGATAGCGTCGGCACTTTCATCAGACTGCTTGCGGTTCTGACGATCAGCCACTTGCCGAATTTCGTGTTTGCGCATCAGATCCCCGAGACTGATTTCACTCAGGAATTGATGAATCTGGTCACTGAGATCAGACCAGAGATGGTGGGTAAGGCATTTCTCGCCGTTCTGGCAGTCACCTTTGTTACCGCAACGCGTAGTATCGAGGGACTCACTCACAGCGTCGACCACTTCGGCCACGAAAACCTCATTTGCGGAGCGGCTCAGGCGATAACCGCCACCGGGGCCACGCACACTTACCACCAATTTCTGCCTGCGCAGGCGCGAGAAAAGCTGCTCCAGGTAAGAAAGGGAAATTTCCTGTCGGGCTGAAATATCCGCCAGACTCACCGGCCCCTGCCCTGCATGCAGCGCAAGATCCAGCATTGCCGTAACGGCATAGCGGCCTTTCGTGGTCAGTTTCATAACCTCAGCCCCAATGATGGGATTGAATCTCGATTCACTGGAGCGAGTATGAATTGACCAACTAAAACAGTCAAGTATTCAGCCACGCTCCCGCTCATCCGACTCATCACGAACGCAATCGAAATCCTCATCGTGTAAAGGCGGAAGCTCGCCGTTCTGATATTCGGCGTTCACCTTGCGCAGCGCCTTGCACATATTCTCAATCCGATCATCCACTGCATGCATGTGGTCCAGCAAAGCCCGGACGGACCTTGCGACCGGATCAGGCATTTCCTCGGTGACGCCGTAGGCATCGAAGCCCATGCGCTCCTCCATCTCCTTGCGGCGCACATCGTCTTCACCCTTACGCTTGACGATTACCCGGCCCGGGATACCCACTACGGTTGCTCCCGGCGGAACCGCCTTGGTTACCACAGAATTGGAGCCGATCTTCGCGCCCTCGCCTACCTCAAATGGACCAAGAATTTTCGCGCCAGCGCCCACGACGACACCGTTGCCGATGGTTGGATGACGCTTACCCTTATTCCAACTGGTACCGCCAAGCGTTACACCCTGGTAAAGCGTGACATCGTCTCCAATCACCGTGGTTTCACCAATCACCACACCCATGCCATGGTCGATAAAGAAGCGGCGACCAATGGTTGCGCCAGGATGAATCTCGATACCGGTAAACCATCTCGCCAGCGTAGAAATCGTCCGCGCCAGCCACTTCAGCCCCATGTTCCACAGCCAGTGGGAGAAGCGGTGAAACAACAGCGCGTGCAACCCCGGGTAGTTGGTCAACACCTCAAAGGTGTTCCTGGCTGCCGGGTCCCGGTGAAATACGCTTTTTATATCTTCCCGTAAACGCTCAAACATGACGTTATTCCTGCCCCTCATCCACGGCACCGGCCGCTGTCGTTTTCTTACCCACTCCTTCGCGGGCACCGGCAGACTTCTGCACCGATGTCAGTATGCCCCTGAGAATATTGACTTCCATCTGATCCAGCTTGGCCCGCTGAAACAGCCGGCGCAACCGTGTCATCAACTGCCTTGGATTATCCCGGCGATGGAAATCCACATCCTGTAATACCTGTTCAAGGTGCCCGAAAAACCCCTCTACATCATTCACCGTTGCGGGCGGTACATCCCAGCCGCGATCCCCGGGTTCAACCATGGATTCAAGGTAGGGACTGCTTTCCACCTCTTCAAGCCCGCGCAGATAATGCATCCGCAACTCGTAGCAAACCACCTGCACTGCCATCGCCAGATTCAGTGAGCTGTAGTCCGGGTTCGACGGAATATGAATGTGATAATGGCAGCGCTGCAACTCTTCATTGGACAGGCCATTGCTCTCGCGCCCGAACACCAGGGCGACAGGACCGCGAGCGCTGTTTTCCGCTGCCGTGACAGCAGCCTGTGGCGGAGAGATAACCGGCCAGGGAACCTTGCGTCCGCGGGCGCTGGTACCCATCACCAGAACACATTCAGACAATGCCTCGTCAAGACTGGACACAACCTGAGCCCGATCCAGTACATCCGACGCCGATGAAGCGCGGGCATAGGAGGCTTCATCCGGAAACGACGACGGGTTGACCAGCCAGAGATTTCCAAGCCCCATGTTTTTCATGGCGCGGGCGACGGCGCCGATATTGCCCGAGTGGGTAGTTTCCACCAGGACGATGCGAACCTGATCATTGTAGGTATCAGTGCTTTCCAGCGGCAGCGCGGGCTTGTTCATGATCATCGGGCCTGTTGCTTCAAGAAAAGTGATAAAAGAGCGGCATGATACCAGAACTACCGGCCAATCTGCTCTCCGGATAAGCCGTAACCCCATGGTATCCGTGCTTTTGCTGAGCCAAAAAACGTACAAGGCGGGGCAGTTTTTGCTATCATGTCCGGCCTTCACACACCCGGATAATGAACACTGAGATGCAACCAGCAATTAAAATGGCCCTGCGCGTTGCCCGCCAGGGGTCTGACTACCTGAAAGCCCATTTCGAGCGCCAGGAGCCTAACGGTAAGGATGAGTCCGAACGCCATCGGCAACTGGAGCGAGTGGAGCAGTCCATTTACGACAACTTCACCGAGCAACTGGAAAAGGCCTACAAGGATCATGTGATCGCGCCTCTGGGCGAGTCCGACGCCGGCAACAACGAAAAAAGCTGGCACATATTTCCGGTTCTCGGCCGTGACAATTTTGTGCGAGGCATTCCGGAATTTGTTCTTGCCCTGGCCCAGAAAAAGAACAATCGCACAGAAAACCTGCTGCTGGTTAACCCAATTACCGGCGAAGAGTACTCTGCGAGCCGAGGCCACGGTGCTGTTCTGAACAGCCGCCGCGTGCGCACATCCGAAGTAAAAGTGCCCGCCAAGGCAGCACTGGCCACCAACCTTCTCGACCAGGCCCGCCAGGGCGACGACCCCATGATCTGGGGCGAGATGGCCGCCGTTCTGGCTCGCGAGACTGCCATGTTCCGCACCTCCGGCTGCGTAACACTGGATATCGCGCGAGTGTCTGCCGGCCTGCTTGATGCGGCTGTCATCTTCCGACCCCAGGCAGCAGATTTCGACCTGGGCGTGACACTGGCCATGGAGTCTGGCGCTCTGACCGGCGACTTCTCCGGCAACCCAGCCGTTGGCGCTGCCAAGCAGTTGGTTGTCGCCAATCCAAAGCTGTTCCGGGAACTGCTCAAAACGCTGCACCCCTTCCGGGGTCGTCTGCCGCGTTAAGAAAAGCCGAACCACCAAAAAACCGCCAATCCTCACGGATGGCGGTTTTTTGTTTGCCTGGAAAAGGCCCGGAGCTTACATCCGGTTCAACCACTCCGGTGGCTGCTCCTCTTCTTCCTCACCGGTACCCTCTTTCGCGGGAACCATCAGATCTTCGCGGGTCACGCCCATCACCATCAACATATTCGCGGACACGTAGATGGACGAATAGGTACCGACAACCACGCCGATAATCAGGGCCAGCGCAAAGTTATTGATCGCTTCGCCACCCAGGAAATACAGCGCCAGCAACACAACCAGGGTAGTGCCGGACGTGTTAATGGTTCGGGTAATGGTCTCGTGGATAGACTGGTTGATGATGTCCCAAGGCTCACCCACGCGCATCTTACGGAAGTTCTCCCGAATACGGTCAGCCACAACAATGGTGTCGTTCAGGGAATACCCGATAACCGCCAGCAACGCTGCCAGCACCGTCAGATCGAAGGTCCACTGAAACAGCGCGAACACGCCCAGTACAATGATCACGTCGTGTGCCAGAGGAATCACCGAAGCGATGCCAAACTTGAACTGGAAGCGCATACCCACGTAGATCAGAACCACCGCAAGCGCGATCAGCAGCCCCAGGCCACTGTCTTCTTTCAGCTCTTCGCCCACCTGTGAGCCCACAAATTCAGAGCTGACCAACTCAAGATCCGCACCAGTCGCCGAGAGCACGCCGGTAACTTCCTGCGCCAACTCGTCGTTACCAGCTTCTGCCATCCGGATCAGCACTGTGGTGTCGGCCCCGAAATTCTGAACCGCGAACTGCTCGTAGCCCGCCTCGGTAAGGGTGTTTCTGATACCGTCCAGACTCGGGGCTTCCGCGTATTCAAGCTCCACCGAGGTTCCCCCGGTAAAGTCCATACCCAGATTAAGACCTCGCACCCCCAACAACGCAATGGAGGCTACCACCAAAACAATAGAAAGCACTGAAGCTATCTTCCGCAACCCCATGAAATCAAACGGTTGCTTTTCCATATCAGGCATTTTGCAGCTTCCCCCCGATGGACAATTTCTCGACTCTGCGACCGCCATAAACCAGATTCACGATACCGCGGCTCACCATCAGGCCCGAGAACATGGAAGTCAGAATACCGATGCACAGCGTTACCGCGAAGCCCTTCACCGGCCCCGAACCCATGGCAAACAGAATAACGGCAACCAGAAGGGTGGTGATGTTGGCATCGAAAATCGACACAAAGGCACGACCATAACCGGCGTTAATAGCACTTTGTGGTGGTACTCCCGCCTTCAGCTCTTCCTTGATGCGCTCGAAGATCAGCACGTTGGCATCAACCGCCATACCCACCGTCAGAACGATACCGGCGATGCCCGGCAAGGTCAGCGTGGCAGAAAGGATAGACATGCATGCAACCAGCAACATCAGGTTCAGGGTCAGCGAAATATTGGCCACCAACCCGAAGCCGCGATAGAACGCCAGCATGTACAGCAACACCAGTACGAAGCCAAGCATCACCGACATCATACCGGCATCGATGTTCTTCTGACCCAGGCTTGGCCCGATGGTGCGCTCCTGCACAAAGTACATGGGCGCTGCCAGAGCGCCCGCCCTCAGCAGCAGCGCGAGCTCAGCCGCTTCTGGAATGGAGTCCAGACCGGTAATCCGGAAGCTGCTCCCCAGCGCTGACTGCACTGTCGCCAGGCTGATAATCCCCTTTTCCACGACCCGGTTTTCAGTTTCGACGATTTCTCCATTAACTTCACGGGTCTCGGTTTCGGTGCGGTATTCAATGAACAATACCGCCATCCGGCGACCGATATTATTGCGAGTCGCTCGATTCATCAGGTCACCACCAACGGAGTCCATGGTGATATTGACCTGCGGCTGACCGTTCTCATCGAATGCCTGCTGGGCGTTGGCAACGTTGTTACCGGTGGCAATTACATCCCGCTCAAGGCGAGCGGTGCGTTGTGGATTATCCCGGAAAGGAAACTGTTCGGTCTCGGCGGACGGTGCATCCTGGCGAGCTTCCATCCGGAATTCCAGATTAGCCGTCGCACCAAGTACACGCTTGGCCTGGGCGGTATCCTGCACGCCCGGCAGTTCTACAATAATACGGTCTGCCCCCTGGCGCTGAACCAGCGGCTCAGCCACGCCCAGCTCATTCACCCGGTTACGGATGGTGGTCAGGTTCTGCTCGAGAGCGTATTCCTGGATGTTGCGCACTTCTGCTTCAGACAAGGTCAGCGTCAGCAGAAACTCATCGCCCTCTGTTGTTTCATCCAACAGGAATTCGTTGTACTGATCGCGCACCAGCTCAAACGCCTCGGTACGTGCCGCTTCATCACGGAAGCTCAGTACAATGCGGGTCTGATCCTCAATGTCGCCACCGCGGTACCGGATCCGCTCTTCCCTCAGCTCTCGCTTGATCTGGCCAGACAGCGCTTCCAGCCGTTGATTCAAAGCGGTTTCCATATCCACCTCCAACAGGAAGTGAACACCACCACGTAAATCCAGCCCCAGTTTCATGGGGCCTGCTCCAAGGCTACGCAGCCAGCCTGGTGTTGACGGCGCCATGTTCAGGGCCACCAGATATTCGTTGCCCAGGGCCGCCTGAACGGCGGGGCGTGCCCGCAGCTGGTCGTCGGAGCTGGTGAGACGGATCAGCGCGTCCCGCTCTTCCAGCAGGCTCGATTTTACTTCGATACCTTCCTGCTCAAGCTTGGCGAGGGCGCGATCAAGCACCCGCTGCTCAACTTCGGTACTGCCACGGGCGCCAGTGATCTGGATGGCGTAATCGTCAGGGAAAAAGTTCGGTAAGGCGTAGATGAAACCAATCACCAGTGCAAACACGATGACCAGGTTTTTCCAGAGAGGATACTTGTTCAGCATGAGAATCCTTCGAGCCGGCAGACGTGCCGGTCTTGGTGTTTCAGCCAGTCAGAAAATGAACAGGCGCATCATGGATGCGCCTGGAAACCAGCTCAGATGTCCTTCAGGGTGCCTTTCGGCAGAGCCGCTGCAACGGCAACTTTCTGAATCTTCATTTCAACGTTATCTGCAACTTCCAGAACAATGAAGTCGTCGGTCACTTTGGTGATCCGGCCAGCAACACCACCGGAGGTAACCACTTCATC